>JADMIO011814562.1_pt1 | contig 108622 bp, 79 predicted proteins | sample 8958161 | NCBI WGS metagenome assembly JADMIO01 (sample SAMN16585339, study PRJNA669376) | soil metagenome | isolation source: Crop rotation soil | place: USA: Cullars Rotation, Alabama | collected 2011
GCGACAACTTGTCCACGTGGAATTCTAAGCTTAGGATCCCAATGTGCTGGAAAGTTAATGTATCACCTGCTTTTATGCCTGCAAGTTCTAACGCTTTTTGATTCGCCATAGCAGCATGGCCATCTATTCGGGTAAGCAATACTGGACGATCAGGAAATAATTCAGTTAATTCTTGATTCGTTGGAAAATCAGTTTCTTTCCAATCATTTTGATCCCACCCTCTTCCTAACAACCAGCCTTCAGGATTTGCAGCTGCAAAAATTTTGGTTCTTTCTAGCACTTCAGTCCAACTTTCTGTACCAACAAGATTGACGGTTTGTAAACTTTTACCATAGCCTGCAAAATGTGCATGTGCATCGATAAAACCAGGATAGATGAATTTCCCTCCGGCATCTATGCTATCTTTTGTTTCATATTCTTTTTTAAGATCTTCAGTTTTTCCGATAGCAATTATTTTACCTGCGGTGACTACCATCGCTTCTGCATTTGAGAAAGATGAATCTACTGTATAGATAGTGGCGTTGTAAACAATCAAATCAGCTTTTTCTTTTGTTGAAGTAGCGCAAGAAAACAGAAGGGCTGTAAGTGAAATGGTAAGCAGGTTAATTTTTTTCATGGACAAAAGTATAGCACAACCCGTTTGTAAAAAACCGGTTGTTGTTTTATAAAATATTATTCAATCTTAAATAATGTAGCAGCATGATTGTTTTTGCATCTTTTATTTCTCCAGTTTCAATCATGGCTAATGCTTTGCTGAAAGGCATTTCTAATACTTCTATATCCTCTTGTTCATGTTCTATACCGCCGCCTTCATTTATTTTCATACTATTATTATATTCAGCAATAAATAAATATAAAAGTTCGGTGACCGAACCGGGAGACATGTATACTTCAAAAACTTTTTTTACCTCGGTAATTTTATAACCTGTTTCTTCTTCGGTTTCTCTTCTCACACATTCTTCAGGATTGTCTTGATCCAATAGCCCGGCGCATGCCTCTATCAACATTCCAGTGTCATTGCCATTAATATAGGTTGGCATACGAAATTGGCGGGTGAGGATTACTGATTTTTGTTCTTTATTAAAAAGCAAGACAGCGGCACCATTACCTCTGTCATAGGCTTCACGGGTTTGAGGTTGCCATTCACCATTGCTTTTCAGGTAATCAAAACTTACTTTTTTAAGAGTGTACCAGTTATTGGAGAGTATTTCTGTATGGATGTTTTTTACTTTTGGGTTCATTTTTTGATAAAAATTTTGCAAATAACTACACATTTATTTCTTGAGGTAATTTGAATCGGTAAAACTCCCTCATTTTTAAATGATAAGTGCATATTATCTTTATCGCATGAACTTTAAAGAAAATACTTACTTATTGGCATTTATTTCTTTTGGGTTATGTTTATTAATGCTCACAGATGCGCATATCACACCAACAAAAAAAAATTATGAAGTGATTGAAAATCTAACTGAGCGTCTAAGGTTCAGTAGAAAATCAGCATCAACGTACCATCTGAAAACTAATAAATCAAAATGTCTTATTTCTTATAATTTATTTTCAGTTCTTTCGATTGGGGATACTATTTGTTTATATCGTTCAATCATAACCAATGCTAAAATAAGAATAGCGCATAAAAATGGAAATAAAATATATTCTTACAACCTTTGTTCTGCTAGTGAAACTGACGGAACAATTTTAATCGTATTGATAACTACGGGTAACTTAATGTTATTATTTTTTTATCGCAAGCTGAAAAATGTATCCGGCCGAACAAACCTAGTGATTTTAGCTTTTTTAATTACCGCATTACTTTTTTATAATCATGTTTTTTTATAATAAATTGTAAAGCCGTAAAGTTTATTATCTAACTGTTTGTTATTAGTGACACTTATAATCCCGTTAGGAAATTTCCCTGAATATATTTCGCTACATCAGCCAAATTTTTAGTTTTTTCAAATATTGCCAACTGACGGTCGGCACCGGTACCATTCTCTAACATTTTATGTACATAAGCAATGCGATGGCGGCTGCCTAAATGATCTAACACTGGATCAAGAAAATCCAATAGCTCATAAATCAAGGCTCTTGTATTTACTTCTTCCTCTTTACCAAAATCGATAAGGTAACCATCCACTCCATAGCGGCTGGCACGCCATTTATTTTCATTCAGCAGTGCACGGGAATATTGTATGAAGTTTAAATTTTTAGAGCGCAGCATGTATATTCTTGCGCATATCGCCTGGAATAATGCAGCAATAGTAATCGTTTCATCAACAGTCATCGGTATATCACAAACCCGAAATTCTACTGTATTGAAAAAGGGATGCACCCGCAGATCCCACCATATTTTTTTTGCATTATCAATACAGTTTGTTTTGATAAGCAGTTTTACATAGTTATCATAAGCTTCAATACTTTCAAATGCATCTGGAATGCCTGTGCGGGGAAATTTATCAAATACTTTTGTGCGGAATGATTTATAACCGGTCATTCTTCCTTCCCAAAAAGGAGAGTTAGTGCTTAGCGCAAAAACGTGTGGTAGAAAATAACGGGTGCTGTTGGCAATGTGATTGGCCATTTCACGGCTTTCCATTCCCACATGCACATGTAATCCAAAAATTAAATTACTGCGGGCAGCTTCTTGTAATTCATTTACGATTTCACTATAGCGAATATGATCTGTAATCAATTGACTTTCCCAATGACTAAAAGGATGCGTGCCGGATGCACCCATTGCAAAACCAAGATTATCTGCAATACCTGAAATTGTTTTGCGAAGTGTAGCGACATCAGTATAGGCTTCATCGATATCCGCACAAATATCAGTGCCTACTTCCACTACGGCCTGATGCATTTCAGCTTTTACTTTGTCTTTGATTATTTTTTGCCCTTCCTGTACGATCTTTTGTTCATGGCTTTTTAGTTCATGCGTTTTTGGATCCAATACCATGTATTCTTCTTCTACACCAAGAGTAAAGCTTTTATAGTTTAGATTCATAAGCTGATTATAGATAAATGTTTTTGGAAGTAAATAAGTAGATAAAGTAAAAAACGTTAAATAAAGTATATAAAGATGACCGGGGACAGCTACTTTATATACTTTATTTCCTTTCCATACTTCATAATTATATCAACGCTTTTTTATTGCTGCCTCTTTTTACGTATTCACCCCAGGTCAGGTTGTCTGCACCTTCTTTATTTTCCAACGCTTTTTCAATGGCGTATGTTGCTGCTGTTTCAACCACCCATTCAAAATTTTCTTCACCAACACTAGTACGTTCAGCATCAGGAGCCGGATTACAGAAATCAATTGCATAAGGAATTCCATCCCTTATTGCTAATTCAACGGTATTAAAATCATATCCTAAGTATGCATTTATTTTAAGAACGATATCCGTCATTTGTTTCAATCGCTCTGGTGATGGCTTGAAGTCTGCTACATAACGAAGATGATGCGGATTGCGTGGTTCATAAGACATGATGCGTACATGTTTTCCACCAATGCAATAACAACGATAATATTCTGTGAATACAATTTCCTCCTGGAACAACATTACCAATTGTCCTGTTTCACTATGCTTTTCAAAAAATTCTTCTTTACTATTTAGTTTGTAAACATTTTTCCATCCACCGCCGGCAAACGGTTTCATATAAACAGGAAAACCTGTGTACTTAAAAATACTATCCCAATCCAATGGAAAAGCGAGATTGCTGAACGAATCATCAGAGGTATCATCTGGTAAATCTCTTGACGGAATGATTGCTGTTTTAGGAACCGGCACACCAATTTTCGTCATCAAACAATTATTAAAATACTTATCATCGGCGCTCCACCAAAAAGGGTTATTGATAACAGCCGTACCAGTCACCGCTGCATTTTTCAACCAGGTGCGATAGAAAGGAACATCTTGAGAAATACGATCGATGATAACTGTATAGCCACTAAATTCTCCCTGCATGGCCTTATCAATTTTTACCGGCTCGGCTATGATTCCGGGAACATTTTTACTATTAATTCTTGCAACAAAAGCTTCAGGAAAAGAACGTTCCTTACCGTGTAGAATGCCAATTTTCTTCATAAAGAATTTTTATAGATGATTTAAAGGGAGGCCATTACATGACTGAATTTACCAGACCGAGGTGGCTTTCTCAAATTTATTTTTTCGGCTCCATATAAACAAATTAATAAAAGCAACTGCAGCAGAATATTGCGCCTGTAAAAGCTTAAATAAAACAGATAATGATCCGATAATCCTATTATGAAGAAATCCTTATTTTTGAAGCCATGCATTCAGCAAACGTATCCGGTATAACAGTCGAAACGGACCACATCACCTCCGCATTTTTGGAAAGGGAAGTACAAATAGACTTTTACCTGCCACAAAATGTTCCGGACCCATCACAAATGAGCCTGTTGCTTATTAATGACGGACAGGACATGATAAGAATGGGATTCGAAACAATTCTCGAAAAATTATATAGTGAAGCATCCATTACGGCATTGCTATGCGTAGCTATTCATTGCGGGCCAGAAAGAAGAATGGAATATGGTGTAGCCGATGTTCCCGATTATAACGGACGGGGAGCAAAAGCCGGAGCCTATACCTCTTTCTTATTTGAAGAATTGCTTCCATTTATTCGTGAAAAATATTTGGTTCCATCATTCAAGGAAAAAGCGTTTGCAGGGTTTTCTCTCGGAGGGTTAAGTGCCCTCGATATTGTATGGGCGCATCCCGACGAATTTAGAAAAGTCGGAGTTTTTTCCGGTTCACTATGGTGGCGCAGTATTGATCAAACTGATGAAAGCTATGATGATGAGAAGCATCGTATTATTCATCAGCAAATAAGAAATGGATCATACTATCCGTGGTTGAAATTTTTCTTTCAATGTGGTAATATGGATGAAACAAAAGATAGGAATAACAACGGTATCATCGATTCTATTGATGATACCATGGATTTGATCAAAGAATTAGAAATAAAAGGTTACGATAAAAAAAATGATATTCATTACATGGAATTGGCCGACGGCCGTCATGATGTCGCAACATGGGGCAGATCGATGCCGGAGTTTTTGAAATGGGGATGGGGAAGAGAGAATAGTTGAAATAGATAATAGATATTAGTGATAGGGTTTGAGAATTTAGCATTAGCTTAAAGCATTTATCATTTAGAATAAAAAAAATCCCGTTCAATAAGAACGGGATTTTTTTTATTGATTTATTGCTAAGTTTAGTTGAAAAGGTATCTTATACCAAACTGAATAGAATAAGTAGAGTTAACGCTAACGTTGTCTCTGAATGTACGTGTAATGATTTGGTTGTTTACCACAGGAAGACGGAATGTTGGAACCACAGTTCCACCTGGTGTAAATCCTGTTGGTAATGTTGCTGTAAGAATTTGAGCTCCGCTGTTAACACCATTTGCAAATGGAGCATTTATTGTTTTCAATTTACCCCAGCTTGGATTTAATAAATTACCCAAATTGAAAATATCTGCAGTGAATTGAAGGGTGTTCTTATTCTTACCAATTTTTGCAAATAAATCCTGCATGAATTTAAAATCAACTCTGTTTAACCATGGTAATTGAGCGCCATTACGTTCTGCATACTGGCCTCTGTGTGCTCTTAGATATTTATCCTGGTTGATATAATCTTCAAACAATTGTGCTTGTTGAGCAGGTGTGTAGCTAACACCATTCACCACTTGGTTAGTAGTACCAAAGCTGATTTCGCTAGTGTTTCTTGCATCTTTTGGAATATAAATTAGATCATTACCGCTGGTTCCATCTCTGTTAATATCACCACCGTAAGTATAAGAGAATCTTCCGTTGATGCTTCCTGTATAAAGGAATGAAACAGTTGTTGCAAGATGTTTGAAATATTCTTTACGATAAGAAAAAATACCAACAACACGATCTGGAACTATATAATCTGCATAGCCTAATGGAGTGAAGTTTGTACCATTTAATGTTGGTGTACCAGATAATACTCCGTTGGGTTGGTCACCACCACCATCATGCAAGTTCCCTGCCATTGATTTAGCGTAAGCTACAGATATGAATAAACCTTTAGAGAACGTTTTTTCCAATTTTGCAGTCATGGAGAAATAATATCCTTTTTTACCATTGTCCAATACAGTTGGTAATAATGCTATGCTACCACCAGCTTGAGGAACCTGATTAGGACCTACTTGTGCTAATGTATTGATCAACCTAGTTTGCACAGTTGCGCCGTATACCAATCTATTGTCCGGATAACCAGTAATATTCATTGGTGTGGGAGCAACAATATTTGGATTTCTTGGATAGATAGTAAATAAATCTTTATTAAATATTGCTTCAAGTGTACCAATGATTCCACCTGGTAATTTGGTATCAATCGCCAAACTTGATTTCCAAGATTGAGGATTTCTGAAGTCAGGAGTAATCACAGTAGGCGCCGCATTTACAGATGTACCAGCTGCGGGTACAGATGCAGGGCGATAAGCAGTTGGACTTGGGTTGAATGGACCCGGTACAACTTGTCCTGAAGGTAGGCCAGCAGAAGTATAAGCATTGAATGCCTGTGTCACCTGTATCATATTGTTAGTACCAGATTGGCTAACAATCCATACATACGGAGTCTTTCCTGCGAAAATACCTGTACCACCACGAATTTGGAGAGAACGATCTCCATACAAATCCCAATTGAATCCAACTCTTGGAGACCAGATAATTCTGTTTTTAGGTAATACGCCTTGATCTAATTTTTCACCGTTAGCAAATGTTAAACCCAACAATAAAGGATTGGTAACAATTTGTGGAAGGTCAGGATAAGTAGGTAATTCAAGACGAAGGCCTACTGTTAATCTAAAGTTTCTGTTCAACGCAATTTCATCCTGTCCATATACTGAATACTGTGTGTATTTGAATGCAGAGAAGGCTGCAGCAAAATCTTTAGACAAAGAGAATGTTTGTGTAAAGTCTGTAGGCAATCTGCGCAATGCTGGATTTGGGTTTAATGCACTGGCAAAATCGGCCCAAGTTGCAAATCGGTAGTAGCTGGTACCAAATGGTTGGAAACCATTAATAGTTTTACTGGTTTCATATTGGAAACCCACCATCCAGTTATGTTTATTTTTGGTCCAGGTTAAATTGTCTACGAAAGAATAAACTTTTACGTTTCTTAAGTTGCCAAAGCTAAATGGCTCATATCCAAATGAAGTGTAAGGAGCACCGAGTCCACTACCTGCCTGAGGTGTAACACCTGTAGTGCTTAAAATATCTACAAAAGGAAATATTTGGCTATTTGTTCTACGGTTCTCATTTTGGAAAGTATAAGTTGCTCTTAATGTATTGGATAGTTTACCCAATTTAGAGTTTAGCTCAGCAGCTAGAGAGTAAAAATCTTCACCTTGGAAATAGTTAGAATTTTCAAACCATAGTGCTGTGTTTGCATTTCTTAAAGCTCCGTTGCCAGCCACACTCGAACCTGCACTGTTTAATGATGTACTCATAGCAATAGGAGTACCGCCTGTTACCTGGCTATAGCGAATGTTGAAACGATTTTTAGGACTAATATTCCAGTCAATGCGAGCTAAGAATTTTTTTCTTTCAATATTAGGAGTGTAGTTATCATAAGCTCCAGTTACATAACCATAATTATCGGCAAGATATTTACTAATATAATTAAGAGAGTCAACTGTTGGTCTTGCTATGTTATCTGCACTTCCAAAAGGTCTTGCGGCAGTAGCAGCAACTCTTGTTTGAATAGTTCTTGGCGTATTATCAGATTCGTAGTTAAGGAAGAAGAATAATTTGTTTTTGATTATTGGTCCGCCAATTCTCACACCATTTTGTTTGAAACTTTCCACAGGTCTTACAAAATATGTCTTTTCAACTCTGCGGCCTCTTTGTTTTTCAGTTCTGAAATATTGATAAACAGATCCAGAAAAAGTATTCGTACCAGAACGGGTTACCGCATTAATAGCGCTACCAATAAATCCTGATTGACGAACATCGAACGGAGTAATATTTACTGAAATTTCTTCCAATGCATCTAATGAAATAGGAGAACCACCTGCAGGTAAGTTACCTGTACCAATACCGAAGCTATTATTGAACTCCGCACCATCGACAGTGAAATTACTTTGACGATAGTTACCACCACCAAAAGCGTTATTATTTGCTTGCGGAGTAGCACGGGTAAGGTCATTAATACTACGGCTGATAGAAGGAGATTGTGTAATCTGACGGATACCGATATTAGTAACGGCACCTGTTCTGCTTGAGTTCAGCAATTTGCTTCTGCCTCCAGTTGTCAACACCACATTTTCCAAAGTTGTGTTCAATTTTCTCAATTGCGGCTCAAGATTATATGCTTCTGCGAGTGTCAGATAAACATCCTGAATTGTTTCTTTTTCAAAACCCACGAAACTGATTTCGATAGAATACGGCCCGCCGGGCTGCATATTCGTGATAGTAAACTGCCCACCGTTGCGGGAAGTTGTAGTGTATTTAGTTCCTGAAGGTAAATGGGTGGCAACAATCGATGAACCCACCAGTGGCTCATTTGAAGTGTTTTTTATCACACCGGTTAAAGACGAGGTAGTAATCTGAGCAAAAAGTCCTGAACTGGCAAAAAATGCCAAAGCAAAGAAAAAGAGTATTCTCTTAAGCATATAGTTTGATTTTCGAGTGCAAAGAAAGGGAATATTTCCTAATTAAATATAGGCAAATATTAACAAATTGATATTGTAAACTAATCGCTAATAAAGACCATTAAACACTTGATTTTGCTGCCTTTTTAATCGGCAAAAAATATAACCGTTTATAATTCCGTTACTCGGAAATAGTGGAAATGTTTTTAAGTCAAATCATACAGTATTTTTGTAAAAAACTGATCTGATGCTAGATTCTATAGAAAGTGCGATACAGGACATTAAATTGGGGAAATTGGTGGTAGTGGTGGATGATGAAGACCGTGAAAATGAAGGTGATTTTGTTGTTGCTGCCAATAAGGTTACCCCCGAAGTGATCAACTTTATGAGTAAACATGGCCGTGGCCTCATTTGTGCGGCACTTCCTGAGGAAAGATGTGATGAATTGGGACTGGAATTGATGGTGAATAATAACACAGCTTTGCATGAAACCGCATTCACCGTATCCGTTGATTTACTGGGACATGGCTGTACTACAGGTATTTCTGCGCAAGACCGGGCAAAAACGGTACAAGCATTAATAGATCCACGGACTACAGGTGCGGACCTCGGCCGTCCGGGACATATTTTCCCGCTCCGTTCTAAAAAAGGCGGTGTTTTGAGAAGAGCCGGCCATACAGAAGCGGTCGTAGATCTTGCTCGTCTTGCAGGTTATGAGCCGGGCGGTGTGCTGGTGGAAATAATGAATGAAGATGGAACAATGGCACGGCTGCCGGAACTGATTGAAGTGGCTAAAAAATTTGATTTCAAAATTATTTCTATAAAAGATTTAATCGAATACAGAATCAAAAGCGATTCTCTTATTGAAGAAATAGTAAGAGTGGACATGCCTACAAAATGGGGTGATTTTAAATTGGTCGCTTTCCGTGAAAAAAATTCTTCGAACGAACATCTTGCATTATTAAAAGGTGAATGGGAGAAAGATGAACCTGTATTGGTAAGAGTTCATTCATCTTGCTTCACTGGTGATATTTTAGGATCGTTAAGATGTGATTGCGGTGAACAATTACACAAAGCCATGGAAATGGTAGAGGCGGAAGGCAAGGGTGCAATTCTTTATATGAACCAGGAGGGAAGAGGAATTGGATTGCTCAATAAGTTAAAAGCATACAAACTTCAAGAACAAGGAATGGACACCGTTGAAGCAAATCTTCATCTTGGTTTTCAAATGGATCAACGTGACTATGGAATTGGTGCTCAAATGTTGCGTCATCTTGGTATCAACAGACTTCGGCTAATGACGAACAATCCAAAGAAACGAGTTGGTTTAGTTGGATATGGATTAGAAATCGTAGACAACGTTCCTATTGAAGCATCGCCTAATGCACATAATGAAAAATACCTGCAAACGAAAAGAGATAAGATGGGGCATGAGTTGGGAAATAGTGAGGCGTGATGCGTGAGTGGTGAGTCGTGAGTTTTGCAACTTATTCCTTGCACCTTACGTATTGCTGCTATTCTTCTTCTTTTTTAATTTCTTTGTTTTCTGTTGTTGTTTCCTCTGGTATTACTACCGGCGGTTTTGCTTTTTTCTTTCTTTTGAAAATATCACTCAGTTTATCAAAATCTTTTCTGTAAGAAAGACTGCCGCCATATCTTTTAGCGGCTTTACCGGTACCACCCGTAGCAGTTGCACTTAGATAGTCTGTATTTTCTCTGTAGAAAAAAGATGCACGGATACTTCCACTCTCATTGATGAGCCACTCCAATGTAACGTCAGGCAACAACTGTATACTTTGCTGAATATTCGATTGCTGCAATGGTGCATCTAAACCAATTCCGGTAGAAATGATAAACCGATTATTAAAGAAAGCACGACCTATAGAAAAATTTACATTGCTTGCAAGGTTCAATGCCGTATTGTTTTGAGCAATTACATTTCTATTGTATAAAGAAGTATTAAGATTGATATTATACTTATCATTTTTCAACAAATTACCTAATATCTTATTCAGCTGTTCGCTGATAACATTTAGAAAAATTCCTGAAATAGTATTCAATCCAATACCAATATCATTTCCATTGCTGCCTAATTCACTTGGAGCAAAACTATTAAACACAATAAGATAAGTTACCTGTTTGTTTATTTCATTGCTGTTCTTTTGCATTTGCCCAATAATCAATGCAAGTTCTGGATCCGTAACAGCCACACTTGTATTAGGGAAATCAAGAGAGAATTTAATATCAGGACTGAAAAGTTTATTGGTAAGATTAGCAATTACATAAACATCTCCTCTTGCATTGCTAATGTTTGAACTAAGGTTCAACGAGTTTGCTATTGGCGCAAAGCTTACTCGTTCTGCCCGGTACGATGCTTCAAATTTTATATTCGCATTGTATGGATCGCCATTCCATTCAATATAGTTCTCTGCATTCTTTCTTAATTCAAATGGTTTTTTAAAGAATGATTGAAAAGTAAACAGGTAACTTCCTTCTTCAATATCAAAACGGCCTCGTAGTGATAATGGTTCTGATGTGCCCGATCTGATATTTAATGTGCCCGATCCTTTTCCTTTGATTTCATCACCAGTCAATTCATCCAACACTACTCTTACAGTTACCATTGGATTTGCAGTTACGTCCACATCATATACAATGTTGGTCGAATTTAAACTGATCTCGCTGTCACTCATTTCACGGCCATACTTTCTTTCCACCAAAAAATCAGCAATACCTGATTCTCTTGTAGTGGAAGAAGGAATGGTGATATTGCTGCTATCCACTTCAGATGCTTTGGCATCAATTTTCATATACATATTGGACTGCGGTCCCAATAAGGACAACGAACCTGTACCTTTTACATTACCGTAGAACTGTTTATTATTTTTATAAGAAGTATTTATTAATTGAACAGCTTTATTATTTGCATCTCCAGTAGTATTTGGTTTTTGTGTGGAAATATCGAGGTTGTAAAACATCTTTTTAAACGACTCATGTTCAATACCACCTGTTATATAAATTGGATTACCAGTAACCGTGTCTGTCAATATTATTCCATCCATATTGATTTCTGTCGGTGTCAGTTCAATGTCGGTATCCTGTATTTGGTAAAAGCATTGTGTAAAAATTACTTTCAATCCAGCATCTTTCAATCTTCCTTTTCCAGTAACAGTCAAATTTTGAAATTCTCCACCGATATTGATATCTCCTGTAAGAAATCCCTGCATGTCGGTAAAGAGTGTACCAAGAAAACGTTCTAATATTTTTATCTGGAAATTTCTTGCTTTCAATGCAATTAAATTATTTTTTGCTTTAGCGGCATCAAAAAAAAGATGCGCATCAAAGCCGAGATAATTTTCTGGATTTAATGTATTGCCTTTTGCAATTAATTCCTTCGTCTTATTGTCATAAAAAATAGTTGTTTTAACAGCACCAAGCGAATCATTGTCTAATTGCAAATACTGTGTTTCTATATCATCCGAAGTAATTCTTAAGTTGCCAGTAGGATCTTCAACAAACAAGTTGCCTGATAACAATCCTTCCAACCGGTTCTTCGGCATAAAGAAAGGAGCGAAGTCACCCAAGTTCACTTTTGTTAATTGTACTTTTAAATCGTTCCAATTACCAGTAGATGATGGTTGGGTGTGCATCATTATTTTTTGATCACCCTCCCGCAATATAAGTTGTCCATTGGCAGCAACCCCTTTGCGAAATTCCAATTCTCCATTTTCATCAATGCTCCATGTTTTACTGTTAATAGTAAATGTAGAAGGATCGAATTCAATTTTTACTCCATTATTATAAGTTAGTACCAATGCATTTAAATTGGCAGTATCAACTGTTCGATTTGCGCCAGATTTTAACCGCACTCTTGATGAATCATGACTGGCATTTACAAAAAATTCCGCCATCGGAATATTTAGACTGTCATTAATTCGAATATTATACACCTGGCCATTTAATGTAAGATTATTCAAATTTCCATTTGCTTTGATACTTACATTATCAAAATTGTATTGTTTGTATTTAAACTGCGGTACATCTGCGGTAAAATCCATTTCATTTGTATTCAGGTTAAGGTTGCCGGTAATATGGCTATTATTAAAACCTGAAATACTAGAGTCAATCAATTGCATGTATTCGTCTGCATAAAATGTTTCAATATCAAATGAAATTGCTTGATTGCGTGGCCTTCTTACAGGTGCTTTAATATATGCAGGATAATAATTGCTTAAGAAAAGTGTAAAAGCATTCGGAAGATCGTTCAAACTAAAATCACCTTTTATTTTTGCTTTAAATTCATTAGACAACGCCGTCAATACTTTTACAGAATCTTCGTAGGATGTGGCCACCACTAATGAATCAAATGGAATTCGATGCCCGTTCTTGGTAAGTTCTGCATCGGTAATTCTTGCATTACCCAAAAAGTTATCAAAAGAATTACTGGTGAAATTGAAATTTAATTTACCCCGAAATTCAAGGCTGTCTTTTGTAAGCTTCAAGTTTTTAAGATTGGTATGTACCACATCTGCCACAAGATTGAAACGTGGTGTGCTGCCATTGAAATCAATAATACCATTCATAGTGAGATCAGCATTCTCATCACGAACAGACGCAACGCCTTCAAATAATTTTTTATCGAGCCTTCCTTTTATTGCAATATTTTGGTAACGGTAATTATTGTAATCAGCAAAACGGATGGTACCATCAATCAATGTATTTCTGGATTTCTCACTAAACCCTTTTCCTTTTAGTGTTCCTTTTAGCGAAACCATTCCTATTTTACTATCTCCTAAAAACTCCCCCAATCTGAAATTATCCGTTTCAATAGTTCCTGAATAAACAGGGTCTTGTTTGTTAGGTAATTTCATATTCAAATCACTTCTAACAGTGCCAAGATTTGTTTGTATTGTACCAAAGGTTACAAAGTCGCGGATAAAACCAGTAAAGCTTCCTTTAAAATTTACATATTGTATTTTTCTAAGATCAGGATTAGTAATTTTTCTTAATGCAGGAACAATAGTTACTGCATCACCATAAGTTGTTCTGAAATCATTTGCTTTAAAATCTATAAAGGTTTCATTGATATCCGGAAGGCCTGTTAATGTAATATCGCCATTTAATAACGTACTGTTACCAGCTTGCACTACCAATTCTCTTGCAACAATATCATCTACGGTTCCTCTTACTTTTCCTTTTAATGATATTTTCTTTTTCCATGTTTTCATTGCTGGCGCAAAAAAAGCAATATCATCACTGTCAATAAAGGAACCGTCAAAGTTGGCAACCATTCTTACTTTATGAATAAAATTTCCCATATCGCTCAAGTCATTGTACTGCATCATAAAAAAATTACGAATTGTACTACGATTGGTAATTAAATCCATATTCGAAAAAGCCATGCCCTGCGGAGTAAGTTTTAAATCGGCATCTAATTTTTTTAATTCAAAGCCGCTTCTTTCTTTTGCAGTGAGCTGTAGTTTGGAAAAAATAGTATCGCCTGCAAAACTTGCATTTCCTAAATTCCCATTGATTTCTGTAAATAAAACGTGTTGTCCATCAAACCAGGTATAAGGGTCACGATCTGTTTCTCTGTCTGTTTTAAAAGTGCCATTGATGATCTTAAGATTTGCTATTTTAAAAACTGTCTGCCCCGCATTCCAGGAAGATGGCCCAATGTTTTCGCTAATGGTATTGCTGGCAAGTGAATCAACCGGTTTTAATTTTGAATAATTGCGAATTGCAAAAACCGGATCTTTTACAATGAGTGAATTGATATCATATTTATTTCCCGATAGACTAATGTCATTAGCATCAAGCGTCATTGAACTAACTGCAACCGTCATGTCTTCACCCAGCCATGCATCTTTTTTTATAAAAGCCACATTCTTCAGCTCAACTTGTTTTAGGTTGAATTGAATTCCTGCTTTCTTTTTTTTGCCTGTAGATGGAGATGAGAAATAATCAAAAATGAATTGCTGCCGCCAGATGGAATCGCTCCGCTGAAATTTTATTACTGCATTTTCAAGACCGATATATTTTAGTTCTGCCTGCTTTTTAAAAAAGAACCAATCAGTAATGCGAACTTTTACATCGCCTGCATACATAAGGGTATCACCTTTTTGATCTTCAATCAATACACCTTCAAGATGCATCATGTTGAATAACGTGAAATCGACATGTTTGATGTCGATTTTGGTCTGTAAATCCTTGGAAAGGCGTTTGGTTACCTGCCGGGCAATCCAATTTTGACCAAAAGGAGTTTGAATAAAAATATAGACTGCCAAAATGAGTAACAGCAGCGATAGAAAAAACCAGAGTAATATTTTCTTAAATCTCTTCAGGCTCAATTATTTAGTTGTAAAAATAGGCATTCGGCTGCTTAAGGCAAATTCAGTACCAATAATATATACAGACGGAAGATAGACAGCAAAGATGGTGCAGGGGTGGCAGTGCTGTTAATTTTTTGCTTTTTATTGGGTATGACAATAAAATTTCCTTTCTAAAAGGGATTAGATACAAAGTATAGCATATTTGTATTGGAAAAATTACTCTTTGTTCCTGGTGTCTATTACCATTTTCTTACGATTCAAAAACTTGCCAAAAGAAATTCCAAAAACACGGTGGGTGATATGTGGCCCGCCATCAGAGTTATTTAGACTTGCTAGGCCATGTGTGTATTGGGCAAAAATCATTAAACCAGTATTGGTTTCGTAACCAAATTGCGCCAGCAAGTTGCCAGAATAACGTCCGTAATCACCATTACTATATTTCATTTTTCTATCTACAGAACCGCCCATTTTGAGATTGTAATTTTCGTTGCCCAGCAATTGCAAATCAATAGAAGGGCCTGCTTTTACAAAAAAGTGATTGGGTTTTGCACTTAGGTCAAATTGCAATAATGCAGCAATTTCAAATGTATGAATCGACGTATTATTATCTTTTGCCTCCACATCGGGTAGTGGGTTGAATAGATTATAGGTCACTTTGTAACCCTTCATGCTATAAAACAGCGCAGGGGCAAAGTATAATTGATTTTCAAAAGGAACTTTTAAACCTACACCTGCCTGGAAACCAAACTTCATTTTAGTTGGCTGTTTTACATTCACGATATTATAATCGGCAGTAGTGGCTTGCGGACCGGCAAATAAATTGAATTGCACCTGGCTGTGAGTACATAGTGAAATAAACAGGCAGGAAAGAGAGGCAAATAAAAACTTCATAAGCTGATTTATCAATTAAAGAATAGGGTACAGCTTTTCGGTAAGGATAATTCCGTTTGCCGTAACAGGTGGCTGCGGGAAAGAAGCGCAAAAGTATAGATTTAATCCCGTAAGGCAAATAAACTGTATAATGCTTTCCTTAAAAGAAAATTTGGGGTAATAAGACTAAAAATAAAAACGAAATGAGTCCGTCATAAAAATTTTTTCGCAGGGTCTTTTGTATCGGATGAATTGTTATATGCAGTTGAACTTCCTTTCGCAATCGAAAGTGTTTTCCAGTTTTTATCTTTTATTATTTTACCAATAAATACAATTTGCCCAACATGATAGGGATAATGCGCCAACTGTCGATTAATAGCATCAATAACGGTTAATGGTTCTTGCCGGATGGTAATTATTTGTTTTAATTCTTTTTTCGTTAACGGTGCTATTGCATTTAAAAAGCAAGCCCATCCCTTTTCCCACAAACCAATTAATTCTTGCTTTTTATAATTATGTATTTCAAATTCATCATCCCGTTGCCGCCATTCTTTTTCTCCGTCTTCGGTTAAAAAATTAGTCCATCGACTCAACATATTTCCTGCCATATGCTGAATGATAATAGCAATGCTATTTGATTCTGAATTTGGCTGAAAATGAAAATCAGCATCGTTTAATTGATCAAATGTTTTATCGCCGAGATCTTTGTAGTATTTCAACCGACGAACAGCAGTATCAATAAAGTCTTTTGCGATTGAGCTCATTTTTTATTAATTATTCATTGTTAATTATTAGGTGTCTCTACCATCCTTCAGCTCCATCATCACCTCTGTTATCTGCCACTGCTTCAAATTTTCCGTTGGGCAATACTTTAATCACTTCTGTTCTTCCAATAGCACCTCTTTCTTTTATTGTGTATCCCATTTTTATCAACGCATCTCTAACTGATTGCGGAAATGTTTTTTCAACATCTATTACATCAGGTAACCATTGATGATGAAACTTGGGTTTATATATTGCATCTTCAGTGCTCATATTAAACTCCAGCATATTTACCAATGTTTGAAAAACCTGTGTTGGAATAGTAGTACCACCCGGAGTGCCTACAACAATAAATGGTTTGTTATCTTTTAAAACAATTGTTGGTGTCATAGAACTCAGCATTCTCTTTCCTGCTTTTATTGAATTGGCTTCGCCGCCAACAGCGCCATACATATTTGGTACACCTGGCTTAATGCTGAAATCATCCATTTCATCATTCATAAAAAATCCTCCGCCACCAATAACTGTACGACTTCCATAAGAATTGTTAAGCGTAGTTGTTACAGAAACTGCGTTTCCTTCTTTATCGGTTACACTCAGGTGGGTAGTTTCTTCACTTACTTTTCCAATTGACACGCCGGGTTTTATTTCAACACTCGATGTCGCTTTACCAGGATTATAAGTTTTCATTCTTTCCGCTAGGTAATTATCATTGCCCAACATTGCAACAGGTACTTTATAATAATCTGCATCGCCCATATATTCTGCACGATCAGCATAAGCTCTTCTTTCCACCTCTGTCATCAATTGAACTGCCTGCACCGAATGAAAACCCATTGCAGCAATATTTCTATTTTCAATCATCTTCATCATTTGGTGTAGAAGCATTCCACCACTGCTTGGCATGGGCATCCCTACTATTTTATAGCCTTTATAATTAAAAGTATGTGGTGCTCTTGGCGCAGCATTATAATTTTTTAAATCATCATAAGAAATAATTCCACCGCCTCTTCTCATTTCCTCCACAATCAGCTTTGCTGTTTCGCCTTCATAAAAACCTGCAGCACCTTTATCTCTTATTCTTTTTAATGTATTTGCTAAATCTTTTTGAACCAATGTATCACCAGCTTTCCAACCTGCATCTTTTACAAACACCGGCATGATGGTATTATTTTTTTTCAAATCTTTTTGTAAACCATTAAACGATCTAGCTTCACGTTCTGCTAGTATGAAACCTTTTTCTGCAATATCAATTGCTGGCTGAATCAATTGGGAAAAAGAAAGTTTACCGTATTTATGCGAAGCAAAAAGCCCTGCTACTGTTCCCGGTACACCACTTGCTAAATGTCCATCCTGGCTTTTATCGGTTCTTGCAGTTCCATCCGGATCGATGTACATATCTCTATGTGCTTTGCCTGGCGCTTTTTCACGATAATCAATAGAAACCAATTCCCCATTGGCAAGTCTCGCTACAAAAAAACCACCACCACCAAGGTTACCTGCATTAGGATAAACAACAGCCAATGTTAATTGGGTGGCGATAGCTGCATCAATAGCATTGCCGCCCATTTTTAGCATTTCGATTCCGGCTTTACTTGCCAGTGGGTGCGCAGAAACAACAGCGCCATTTTCTGCTTCCAGTTTTTTTGTTATGGTATAATGATATGGATCAATAACTGACCTGGAGGCTACAATTTTCTTAGATGTATTACACGAAATATTTAATATGATGAGCAGTAGCAATGAGCACTTGATTTTCTGCATGTGTATAAGCATTTTAGTAATTGAAATAAAGCTACAGAAATCGAATGATTTGAGGGATAGGGAATTTTAAAATGAGGAGAACATCGTTATTGCCCATATTGAAAATTTGCTAATAATTAATTGCGTCTTTGTTATCTTGCCATAAATAAATCAACTATATGTTCCGGAAAACCTCAATAGTCCTTGTTTTTATTTCTTTTTTTCTTTCAGCAAATGCTCAATTAAAATCACCAGAAGAATTTCTTGGTTATAAAATTGGCAGCCGCTATACACCTCATTGGAAAATTGTAAATTATTTCAATCATGTGGCAACAAATAGTACAGCAACAGTAAAATTGGAAAAATATGGAGAAACAAATGAAGGCCGACCTTTACTAGTAACCTTCATTAGCAGTGCAGATAACATTCAAAGACTGGATGCTATTCGTAGCAATAATCTTCGCTTGGCAAACCTGGCGAAAGATAAAGCTGCTGCTATCGAAGAAAATGCACCGGCAATTGTTTGGCTGAGTTATAATGTTCATGGCAATGAAACATCAAGTTCAGAAGCAGCAATGATGACCATATGGGCATTGGTTGATCCGTCCAATAATAAAACAAAAGAATGGTTGAAGAATACAGTGGTGGTAATTGATCCTTGCATCAATCCTGATGGAAGAGATCGTTATGTGAACTGGTTTAATTCGGTGGTAGGAAAAAATGCTAATCCGCAACGAATTTCCCGAGAACATAGAGAGCCGTGGCCGGGTGGAAGAACGAATCATTACAATTTTGATTTGAACCGTGATTGGGCATGGCAAACACAAATTGAAAGTCAGCAAAGAATAAAGCTATACAGCCAATGGATGCCGCAGGTGCATGTGGATTATCATGAGCAAGGTGCAAATGAACCATATTATTTTGCGCCAGCTGCACAACCTTATCATGATGTGATTACGCCATGGCAAAGAGATTTTCAAGTTACTATCGGAAAAAATCATGCAAAATATTTTGATGCAAACGGCTGGTTATATTTTACCAAAGAAGTTTTCGATTTATACTATCCTTCTTATGGTGATACATACCCTGTTTACAATGGTGCAATCGGAATGACTTATGAACAAGGTGGTGGCCCCGCTGGTGGTACTGCAGTTATCAATGATGAAGGAGATACACTCACTTTATTAGATCGGGCTACACATCACTTTACTACGGGATTAAGTACGATTGAAATTTCTTCGTTGAATGCATCAAAACTTGTAAAGGAATTTCGTAAATTTTTTAATGATGCAGTAACGAATGGTGCCGGGGAGTATAAAACTTATGTCGTTAAAAATTTACCAAAGGATAAAGAACGTATCGATGCATTTTTAGAATTATTAGATAAAAACGGAATTCAATATGGCAATGGATCCGGTGCAGGTAAGGGGTATAATTATCAAACAGGAAAAGAAGAAGCTTTTACGATGAGCAATGATATTGTTGTAAGTTCATTACAACCAAGATCCACTATGGTAAAAGTATTATTTGAACCCAAAGGAAAATTAGTTGACTCTGCCACTTATGACATTACTGCGTGGGCATTGCCTTATGCTTACGGATTGGAAGCTTATGCAAGCCGCGATAAAATAAATACTAATGGTGCTGTTTCGAGAGCGGTAATAAATAATGAAGACGCTACTTACGGTTATGTTATTCCATGGAATGGAACGAAGACAGTCAAGGTTGTCGGGAAATTATTACAAAAAGGAATTTTACTTCGTTATGCCGAGCAACCATTTGAAGTGAATGGAAATAAATTTGATCGTGGTGCGGTGATTGTTCTAAAAACTGCTAATAAATCTTTCGGAAGTAATTTATGGTCCGAAGTGAAAAAAGTTGCCGATGCGAATAGCATCAGGTTATATCCTGTATCAACTGGCTTTGTAGATAAAGGTTACGATTTTGGAAGTGATAAAGTGCATCCTTTCAAAGCACCTAAGGTAGTATTGCTTACTGGTGAAGGTATTGGAGGCAATGCTGCTGGTGAAATCTGGCATTTCTTTGAACAACAAATTGATTACCCGCTTACATTAATTAATGCAAATGATATTGGCCGCGCCAATTGGAATGATATCGACGTTATTATAATGCCGGATGGCAATTATCGTTTTTTAAGTGATAAAGCACAAGCAGATGCTTTTAAAGATTGGATTAATAAAGGTGGAAGAGTGGTTGCATTGGAAGGTGCTGTAGGTGCGTTGGCAAAAGCAGATTTTGGAATTAAATTAAGAAAGGCAGAAGAAGGTGATAAGAAAGATGATAAAATCATTTATGATGTTTTGAAAAAATTTGAAGAAAGAGAAAGAGACTTCATTCCCAACATAACTCCCGGTTCTATTTATAAGGTAGAATTGGATAACACACATCCATTGGCATACGGTTATCCTAATTATTATTACACATTAAAAATGGATGATAATGTTTATGATTTTATAAAAGAAGATGGATGGAATGTAGGTGTAATAAAAAAGGATAATCAGGTTGCAGGCTTTGTGGGATCCAAGTTGAAAAATAAATTGAAAGACGGATTGATATTAGGTGTACAGCAAGTTGGTGGTGGTTTAGTTACCTATTTAACAGATAATGTCATGTTCAGAAATTTTTGGGAAAATGGTAAGCTGATGTTTTGCAATGCAGTTTTTCTAGTAGGACAGTAATTATCTTAGCAATAAATTTTTAACCGGGAAGAAGCAAAGTTGTCAACATTTGTTTTCTTTCCGGTTCTTTGTTCTGCAACCAGTTATGATGTTTTCCGCTTAGCAATGCAACTGTTATTTCCGATTTATTTGTACAGCAATTTCTTTTTACTGAAATTTGTGTATTCAATTATTCCATTATGGAATCGCTTAGTAAATATTATCTCTTGCAGGTGTCTGAAATTATCAACACCATTCTGAACACATCACCACCAGTTTCAAATCAATAGAAATTTTAGTGCATAAACTATAGTAGTCACAGCGGCATGTTGCGACACTGGGTTTTCGTGTACCTGTTTAAAAGATGTTAGCATCATTGCATGCACATGCATGTACCAATATGTATAATCAAATATTTTTATTCATCATTAATCATTAAATCAAAATGGAACAAGCAGAAATTATTCGTTGGGCATTAATCGTCGGTATCCCGTTATTTATTTTATTATTTTACAAGTTCATTCTCCGTGTTTTCTTCGGGCTCGTCATTGTACCGGAAGATAGAATCGGGTTGGTTACAAAAAAGTTTGTGCTTTTTGGTAAACAAGAATTGCCGGAAGGCCGCATCATTGCTACCAATGGTGAAGCCGGTTTTCAAGCGCAAACATTAGCACCGGGTGTTTATTTCTGGAAATGGATCTGGCAATATTCAATAACATTTCAGCCATTCGTTATTATTCCAACGGGTAAGATTGGATTGGTGCTGGCAAAGGATGGTGCTGAATTGGAAACTGGTAGAATTCTTGGCCGTAAAGTTGAATGTGATTCTTTTCAGGACTCTGAAGCATTTTTAAATAACGGTGGACGTAAGGGACGTCAGACTGCAATTATTGCTCCCGGCTCTTATCGTATCAATACATTTTTGTTTGAATTGGAATTGACTGATATGACGATGATTCCGGATAATGCAGTGGGTGTGGTAACCACAGCGGAAGGGAAACCATTGGAAGAAGGACAGATTGCTGGAAAAGTTATTAATGGTCATAATAAATTTCAGGACGTCGATAAATTTTTAGAGAGTGAAGGATATAAAGGTTTGCAGGAACAAGTGATACTTGCAGGATCTTATTTCTTAAACCCATGGTTTGCAAAATTGGAAATGGTGAAAATGACAGAGATAGCTATCGGTTATGTTGGCGTCATCATTAGCTATGTGGGTGAAGAAGGTAAAGATTTGAGTGGTAGTGAATTTAAACACGGTAATATTTTTGCAAAAGGATTTAAAGGAGTTTGGGCAGAGCCGCTTGGTCCCGGTAAATATCCAATCAACCCCTATATAATGAAAGTGGAATTGGTACCAACAACGAACCTTGTATTAAACTGGGCCAATGCAAGAAGTGAGTCACATCAGCTGGACAAACATCTTTCTACAATTACAGTACGTAGTAAAGATGGTTTCCCTTTCAATCTTGATGTATCGCAGATCATACATATACCAACTACAGAAGCGCCGAAAGTAATTGCACGTTTTGGTAATATGAATAATCTGGTGAGCCAGGTGTTGGAACCAACCATTGGTAACTATTTCCGTAACAGTGCGCAGGATAGTGATGTGATTGCTTTCCTTGGTACAAGAAAGGAGAGACAGCAATCAGCAAAAGAACATATTGGTCATGTATTAGATCAATACAACGTAAATGGCGTAGATACCTTGATAGGTGATATTGTACCACCAGAAAGCCTGATGAAAACATTAACTGATCGTAAAATAGCAGAAGAGCAAAAAATAACTTACGAAACAGAAAAGAAAGCACAGGAAACAAGGCAAAGTTTGGAAAAAGAAACAGCGATTGCAGATATACAAAAAGAAATTGTAAAAGCAGATCAAGGTGTATTGATTGCAGAACGTATTGCAGATGCTTCAGTAAAAAAAGCAACCGGTGAGGCGAATAGTGTACGATTGCAATCAACTGCGGAAGCAGATCGTTTAAAATTATTGGCAAGTGGGGATGCAGAAAAAATTCGTGTGCTGGCAAAAGCAAATGCAGAGCAGATACAATTATTGGCAAATGCAGAAGCTGAAAAAATTTCATTGACTGGTAATGCAGAGGCAGAAAAAATTTTGGCAATTGGTAAATCAAATGCAGAGTCTTACAAGCTTTCTGTGGAAGCGATGGGCGGCGATAATTTTACCCAGTTGAAAGTTATCGAGTCTATTGCCAATCAAAAAGTGAAAATTATGCCGGATGTATTGATTGGAGGAAATGGAGATAGTGCCAATGGCGGCATCAGCGGTTTGCTGGGACTGCAGTTGTTGGATAAACTCGGTAAAAAAGTGAATGGCAAAGAAGATGATAAAAACAATTAATATTCTTTTATGATTTATTAAAGCCGGAGCCTTGAAAGCCCCGGCTTTTTCTTTATCAACGGCAAAAACAGGATGCGAACAAGACTTATATTCGCTTAATAATTGAAACAATGAGAAAAATCTACCTTCTTATTATTACTTCTTTTTTATTTGTGCCGGTAACTTTTTCACAAGCTCCTCAAAGCTGGACTTCGGCAGATATGTATTTAGCACTCCGCAAATTGAATGTACTCGGTTCAGTTTTATATGTAGCTGCACATCCTGATGATGAAAACACAAGGCTTATTTCTTATTTGGCAAAAGATAGAATGTACCGCACTGGTTATTTATCACTAACAAGAGGAGACGGCGGACAAAATTTAATTGGTGATGAACAGGGAATTGAATTAGGCTTAATAAGAACACAAGAATTATTATCTGCAAGAAGAATAGATGGCGGCGAACAATTTTTCTCAAGAGCATTTGATTTTGGTTATTCAAAAACACCAGAAGAAACGTTTACCAAATGGGATCGGGAAAAAATATTGAGTGATGTGGTGTGGGTAATAAGAAAATTTCAACCCGATGTTATTATTACAAGATTTCCAACAACAGGGGAAGGTGGACATGGACATCATACAGCATCAGCGATATTAGCAAATGAAGCTTTTGCAGCAGCGGCAGATCCCAATCGTTTTCCTGAACAATTAAAATACGTCTCAGTTTGGCAGGCAAAAAGAGTGTTATGGAATACGTTCAATTTTGGTAACAACAATACAACTGCTAACGATCAATACAAACTCGATGTAGGTGGCTACAATCCATTGCTTGGAAAAAGTTATGGAGAAATAGCAGCTATCAGCCGCAGCAATCATAAAAGCCAGGGATTTGGATCGGCAGCAGGAAGGGGAGAGGCGATTGAATTTTTTAGAGCAACCAAAGGAGATCAGCCGGTGAATGATTTAATGGATGGTGTAAGCCTGACCTGGAATAAAGTTGCTGGTGGCGAAACAGTTTCTAAAATAGTTGACAGTCTTGTTCGTTCTTTTGATTTATTACATCCTGAAAATTCAGTGCAAGGATTGGTACGCTTATACAAATCATTGGGCAATCTTAAAGATGGATATTGGAAAGAACAAAAACTAAAAGAAGTCCACAACTTGATAGCACAATGCAGTGGTTTGTTTTTAGATGCCACCACTACAGAACAATTTGCAGTGCAAACGGATTCTGTAAGAATTAATTTTTCGTTTAATAATCGTTTAGGTACTGATGCTGTTTTGCAAAAAGTAACGGTAGATAAATTTGATACCGCTTTTTCAAAATCATTAGAAAAGAATAAAAATTTCAATTTTTCAAAAACTGTTTATGTGCCAGTTGAAAAACCAATTACACAACCTTATTGGTTGGCAAGAAAAATGGAAGAAGGTTATTTCAATGTAACGGATGAAAAACTAATAGGGCAAGCAGATGTTGATCCAGCTTGCCAGGCAAGTATTGAGGCAACTATTTTTGGCGAACGATTTACATTTGTAAGACCAGTGAAATATAAATTTACCGATCCGGTAAGAGGAGAATTGTACGAACCATTAGTGGTGATACCTCCGGTATTAATTGCTCCGGAAGAAAAAAATATTATCTCAAAAGGTAGCAACAATTTTGAAGGAAAGCTCAACCTTACTTCTAAGAAAAAAGGTTTTACAGCAGTATTAAAAGATGTTGGACGGGACAAGGTTGATCAGGTAAAAATTAAATACTCGCCGGATAACATAACTTTTGAAGATAAAAATAAAACAGCGGTGGTAGATTATGAAGTGCAGGCAGCGATGGATAACGATTATTATTTTGCTGTAGACGCAAATAATGGAAGGAAGGATGTTTTTCATTTAGGAATGAAGGAAGTGAAATATGATCATGTTCCCTATATCAACTATTTCACTATTGCCACTGTTTCCAATCGTAACCTTGATCTAAAGATTTATGGAAAGAAAATCGGCTATATAGTTGGTGCTGGCGATAAAGTACCCGAAGCCTTAGAACAAATGGGTTATGAAGTGACCTTGCTTACGGATAAAGAACTTGCAAAAAATAAACTCAATGATTTTGATGCAATTCTTACTGGGGTGAGAGCTTATAATACAAACGACTGGATGAATAAGTATTACGATAAGTTGATGAAATATGTAAATGAAGGTGGAAATTTAATCGTACAATATAATACCAGCAGCAATATCGGTCCGGTGCGGGCAAAAATCTCTCCCTACAATTTTGATATCTCCAGAACAAGAATAACGGATGAAAATGCAGCAGTTAATTTTTTAAAACCTGAACATCCGGTATTGAATTTTCCTAATAAAATAACTGGCGATGATTTTAAAGGATGGATCCAGGAACGCAGTATTTATCATGCCACTAATTGGGATAAAGAAAAGTTTGAAAGTATTTTTTCAATGAATGATCCAGCTGAAAAAGCAGATGAGGGTGCTTTAATCATTGCTAAACACGGTAAAGGGTATTTTACCTACACCGGCATTGTTTTCTTCCGTGAGTTACCTGCAGGTGTTCCGGGTTCATTCAGGTTGTTGGCAAATATTATTGCATTGAATAAGAAAAAAGCTTTTTAAAAGTTCTACCAGCAATTACATAAAAATAAAAAATGCCAGAACAGAAAAAGCCCGATAGAAGCAGAAGTGAGATGTCTTTTATAGTTGCTATTGTAATCGGATTAGTGGTGGGTATTCTGATCAAAAAAGTACGAATAGGAATATTGATCGGATTAGTATTGGGAACTATGATTGTTTTCACCGGATGGTTAAACACCCGTAAACGAAAAAATTAATGCAAGCACCGGAAAACGATAAAGCGCCATTTTTTAAAAATTGGAACAGCTGGTATGTAATTGTGATTGGCTTTTTGGTGTTGCTGATTATTTTATTTCAATTATTCACGAAGAAGTTTCAATAACGATATGCTTTTAAATCATTATAAAAAAATTAGCCGCCCGGCTGACACACTACTATGAGCCAAGCAGATTGGATTGTATTGATCGTTACGCTGTTGGCAATTATAAGCTATGGCCTATACAAAAGCCGCACATCGCATAATTTGGATGGCTATTTTTTATCCAATCGCAGTTTGCCCTGGGGTTTAGTGCTGCTTAGTATCATGGGTACACAGGCAAGTGCTATTACATTTCTTTCAGCACCGGGGCAGGCGTATACAGATGGAATGCGTTTTGTTCAATATTATTTTGGCATCCCATTGGCGATGGTCGTCATCTGTATTTTTTTTGTTCCAATTTTTAGTAAGTTAAAAGTTTATACTGCCTATGAATTTTTAGAAAATCGTTTTGATAATAAAACAAGAACACTTACTTCATTTCTATTTTTGTTATCAAGAGGATTGTCAACTGGTATCAGTGTATTTGCCCCATCAATTATTTTATCCTCTTTATTAGGGTGGAATATTTATTGGACTAATTTATTTATGGGCGGATTGCTGATTATTTATACAATGGCTGGTGGTGCCAAAGCAGTAGCTTACACGCAGCAGCTGCAATTGATTATTGTTTTCATAGGAATGTTTCTAGCAGCCTATATGGTGGTGCATCTCTTACCAGCGAATGTTGGCTTTATTGATGCATTGAAAGTAGGTGGGGGATTAGAAAAATTAAATGTAATTACTACCGGTGTTTCCAAAAAAGGATTTGATTGGGGAGATCAATATAATTTGTTTAGCGGTATCATTGGTGGTTTCTTCTTAGCCTTATCGTATTTTGGAACTGATCAAAGTCAGGTAGGAAGATATCTAACCGCAAAATCATTGCGAGAAAGCCGCATGGGATTGCTGATGAATGGCTTGGTAAAGGTGCCGATGCAATTCCTGATACTATTGGTAGGAGTATTGGTTTTTACTTTTTACCAGTATAATAAAGCACCGATTTTTTTTAATAAAGTGCAGTTGAACAAACTAGAAAAATCTGCTTACAAAGATTCTTTTTTGCTGGTTCAGCAAAAATACAATGCGCTGTCGGAGGTAAAACAAAAAGCAGTGGTGAATTATTCCAATGCCAATGAAGAAGGCAATACTTCCAGAGCTGCTTCAAGTATGGATACAATGCGGATATTAAATAAACAATCCGACAGCCTTCGGAAAAAAGTGATTGGATGGTTAAACGACAAAGTACCCGGCGGTGATGGAAAAGATGCTAATTATGTTTTTCTAAATTTTGTAGTAGACAGCTTGCCCATTGGCTTGGTGGGTTTATTGATTGCAATTATTTTTCTCGCATCATGGGGTAGTATAGCCGCTGCTATCAATTCATTGGCTTCTTGCACGATGATTGATTTTCACCGGCGTTTTACCAATAGAAAAGAAACTGGTGAGCAGGAATATCGCTTATCAAAATGGTACACATTGGCATGGGGTATATTTTGTATTGTGGTTGCCATGTTTACTTATAATATCGGCAACAGTCTTATTGAAGCAGTGAATGTATTAGGCTCTTTATTTTACGGCGTGATACTGGGCGTTTTCCTTGTTGCATTTTTCATTAAGAAAATTAAGAACGGCAATGTAGTTTTTTGGGCCGCGGTGTTAGCAGAATTATTAGTGCTTACTGTTTTTATTCTTACAAAAACAGGCTATTTTAAAATGGGTTTTCTCTGGTTAAATCCTATTGGCGCAATTGGAGTTCTTCTTTTTAGCTTGCTTTTAAATATGTTCGTTGATAAAAAAAGGTTGCCAACTTTATAATAGTTGGCAACCTTTTTTGTTTGATAATCAAAATTATTTCAATTCAGCAAGCAATTTCTCATTCAATTTTACATAATCATCATTCTTTGCTGTTGTAGCCAACTCAATTGATTTTTTAGCTGCTGTTTTAGCTTCTTCTTTTTTCCCAAGCTTTGCCAATGCATTTGCTCTTTGATGATGAATCCAAAAAGCCTCTGGTTGTGCTGCCACAGCTTTGTCGAACCAAGTTAAAGCCTGGTTTAAATCCTTTCCATTATCCATATAATACATAGCAGCTGCAAAATAAGGTCTGTTATCCTTATTCATCAACTGATCAATTTGTCCCATTACTTTAGTTTCTACATCTACAGTTATAGGTAATGATACTGCTGTGTTTTCCCACATAATATGCAAAGCGCAACTGGTAGATTTTACATCTGCAAACTGCATAGTGAAAGATTCCATATTGTCTTTCATTTTCATCGGTTCTGCTGTTACACGTACAAGGTCCATCTCTTCTTTGTAAGCAGCAGGACTTGTTACGTCTAACTGTTTTGAAATGATCAAAGTCCAGCTAGTTTTATCAGGAATGCTCAGCAATCCATATTTACCAGCAGGAATTTTTTTGCCACCTATCATTACCTCTTCACCAAATGTAAGGGTGGTAGCATTGTTGGCACCTGTACGCCATACTTTTCCAAATGGAACTAAGTCGCCAAAAATTTTTCTGCCTTTCATAGCAGGTCGTGAATAAGAAAGTTCAACACTGGAAAGACCAAAATCCTGTTTAATGGTTTGTGTTGGACTTGGTGCCGGTGTTTTTAATTGAGCATCGGCAATAAATAACGAGAATGCAGCAATAGCTGTAATAAAGATTTTTTTCATACAAGCGTTTTTAGAGAAGGCAAAGGTAGGGGAATTGGCGGGGGAGAAAAGTAAATGGGTAAATAAAGTGTTTAGGAATAAAGTAATTTGACATTAAAGTATTTAAAGAAAGAAGTAACTAATGTACCTGGCATTTGCTTAATACACTATTTAATTTATGTACTCATACTTTTCAACTAAAACTTAATAATAACACTGGTACGGCCTTTCTTACTATCTGGTTTTTTCCATTTAGGGCCTTCTTTTATCAAACGGATAGCTTCTTTATCACATTTGGAGCAAAGTGATTTTTCTATTTTAAAATTTGTAGGCTCACCGTTTTTACCAATTTCAAAAGAGACCTCAACCGAGCCTTGAGTATTAGTATTAGATTTTTTTGTTTTAAAATCTTCCGGTGCTTTCAAATTATTAGCGAGATAAGCATCATAATTAGACCAGCCATCAGCAGGTTCTGATTCTTCCATTTTTATATTTTGCTCACGGCTGCGTTTTTCAGCATTTGGTTTTTGTTGGTTGATGACTACTTCCGATAAACTTTTGTCATCTTGTAAAACCACTTGATTCGTTGAAACATTATTTCGCAATTGCGCATTTGAATTTTCAAAACCTATAGAACGAACTTGCACATTCAATACAGAATCAGGAGAAGTAAGATTGAAATATCCTTTTGAATCAGTATAAGTTCCTACATTATCTTGTTGATTCGTCACGTTTGCAAACGGCACTCCTATATTGGAAGCGTCGGTTATTCGGCCACGAAATGTATTGGAGGCATTGCGATTTTGTTCTTCCGCCTTACGGCTTATTTCTAATGACCTGCTTTTTTTAGCATCTTCATCTTGAGAAGTTGCAACTCTTGATGCAGCTACATCACTGTACCCACTTTCTTTTTTAGCCAAATCATCCTTTTTTTCTTTTGCAGTATTTTTTACAATATCTCTTTGTACGGGTTTATTAAGGTCTGCATTATCATTTCTTACAATTTCAGTATTCGTTTTAGGCGCATTGCTAATAGTAACAGGTGCTGTTTTCGTTTCAGAACCAGGTGCTATTTTATCTTTTTCCGTAACATTACCGGCAACTACTTCATTATTCGTTTTCAGTTCATTCTTAGAATTATCTGTAAGTGTTTTGTAATCGTTTTCAATTTGTTTTTCACTATTCAAAACTTTTTTCTCCTCGGCTGCTACAGTTCCGCTTGCAGGAGGCGTTAATGAATCGATAGCCTTAAATTCTTCCACTTTCGCAGGCTGTGTTTCCGCTTTTGCAATATTTTGTTCTGGCGATTTATTTGTAAACAAAAATTGATTGGCTAGTAATGCAGAAACGAGTATAATAACAACAGCAGCCGCAACTTTTAACCAAGGAAAATTTTTGTTAGGCGCCGTCACCATCGGAATTACTTTAGCTTCCTCTGTTTTTTTTGCGAGCCTTTTTTTCAATTCAATAATATCCAATTCTGCATTTACACCAGCCACAGCATAACCTTCCAATGCATCAGCCAAAAACGGATCTTCCATAGCTGCCATTTCCATAGCATGCATTTCTTTTGCAGAAAGCAATCCCTTGTGATATTTTTCAATATCTACAGCGCTGAATATTTTTATGTTATTATCGTTTGCCATTTGGCGTTATAAAATCAAAATTATAAAATCAAAAGCTAAAAGCTTAATGCTAAACCAACTCTAAATTTTTAACTCTTAACTCTTAATTCTTCCTTCTCCATACATATTTTCAAATTCCTTCTTCCATTCTGAATCAAACTCCGCACCTGGTTCCATTCCATTCCCGTTATTTCCACTATCTCATTATAGCATTTTCCTTCCAGGTAAAAGAGTTGAATAGTCTCCCGTTGTTCCTGCGCCAGCGTCTTTAAACAGTCTTCCATCTTGTTGAAATTCTCCTCTTTTTCCAGCACACCATTCAGATGCACATTGTCTTCCGATTGCACAAGTTCCGTTTTAAACTCGACCGTTTTCATATTTTTCGGGGTGCGCAACTGCATCAGACAATGGTTTTTAGCCACCTGGTGCAGCCATGCCCGAAAGTTCTCTACATCATGTTTTTTCAATTTTGATACCAATTCTTCAAAAATCTGCATCACACTATCCTTCGCAGTTTCAGGGTCTTTGTAATATTTTAGGCACACACCATATACCAGTTCCATATAGCGCTGGTACAATTCACCCAATGCGGCCATATCGCCTGTTTCTTTATACAGCGCTACCAGTTCCTTGTCGGTTAGGGAGTTAGGAGATATGTTCTTTATAAAAGACAACGCTTAAAATTAGTGAATTAAATTTTATGTTACCATCGATAGTGCTACTAGCATCGTCCCTTGCGTCGCACTTTTCAACAACATTAACACAGATGATCAAATGCAGCAGTCTCTTTTTCTCTTTCAACGCTGTGCAAGGACTTTTATGCAATTTCAAAAATACCCGCATCAGGGTATAAGCACCCAAATTTTATAATCAAAAAATATACTGATGAAACGTATTCTTATCCTGATAGTGCCGGTTATTTTAATAATGCTGGCCTTTCGTCCTGTTCAATACACCATTTCTGGCACTATTACAGACGACACTGGCTCACCAATGGCATCAGTGAGTGTCGTACTGAAAGGGACCACTCAGGGTACTACTTCAAATGACAAGGGAATATTTACACTCACGGTTCCAAAATTAAGCGGCACTTTAATTTTTTCTACTGTTGGTTACGAAACAAAAGAAGTAAAATTAAAATCCAGTACAACTATTAATGTTTCACTTAAAGCTTCAACGACTTCTTTAAATGAAGTAGTAGTTGTTGGTTACGGGTCAACTAAAAAAAGAGATATGACTGGAAGTGTATCAAAAATATCTTCTTCACAAATTTATGGTTCAAGAGCTGTATCACCAATGCAATATTCAGAAGGCGATATAAATACTTATTATGATATTGATCAACCCAAACAAGATTTCAATAGAGAAGGCTACGACAATATTTCAGAAAATAAATTTTTAAAAGTAACTGATAACCCATTGTCAACGTTTTCTATAGATGTAGATGCGGCAAGCTATAGTAATGTCCGTCGTTTTTTAAATCAAGGGCAATTGCCACCTGCCGGTGCAGTACGTATTGAGGAAATGGTTAACTATTTTAAATATGAATATCCGCAGCCAAAGAATGATGATCCATTTTCGATCAACACAGAAATATCCGATGCACCATGGAATAAAGATCACAAACTAGTGTTGATTGGATTGCAGGGAAAGAAAATTGCAACAGAAAATTTACCGGCATCCAACCTTACTTTTTTAATTGATGTATCCGGTTCTATGCAAGGCCCTGAAAGAATCGGATTAGTGAAAGCTTCTATGAAAATGCTGGTGGATCAATTGCGTGAGCAAGATAAAGTTTCGATCGTAGTGTATGCAGGTGCAGCAGGATTGATATTGCCACCTACAAGTGGTGCTAACAAAACAAAGATAAAAGAAGCTATTGATAATATGGAAGCCGGTGGTTCCACTGCAGGTGGTGCAGGTATAAAACTTGCATATAAAACAGCAAAAGAAAATTTTTCCAAAGGTGGTAACAACCGTGTTATCCTTTGTACGGATGGTGATTTCAATGTCGGCGAAAGCAGTGATGATGCTATGGAACGATTGATTGAAGAAGAAAGAAAGAGTGGAGTTTTTCTTACCGTGTTAGGTTATGGTATGGGTAATTACCAGGATGCAAAAATGCAGAAGCTGGCTGATAAAGGCAATGGTAACCATGCTTACATTGATGGAATTACTGAAGCGAAAAAAGTTTTAGTAAATGAATTTGGCGGCACTTTATTCACTATTGCAAAAGATGTGAAGTTGCAAATAGAATTTAATCCTGCCAAGGTACAAGGCTATCGCTTGATTGGATATGAAAATAGAATGTTGGCTAAAGAAGATTTCAATAACGATAAAAAGGATGCTGGTGAATTAGGAAGTGGGCATACCGTAACAGCGTTGTATGAAGTAATTCCTGCAGGAGTGGAATCTAGTTTTTTAAATGATGTAGATCCGTTGAAGTATCAAAATAATACTACCAAGAACAACAATAAAAATTCCAATACGGATGAGATATTGACGGTGAAGTTCCGCTACAAAGCACCTGATGGCGATGTAAGTAAATTAATCACACATCCTGTTTCAGATGATCGTATTGCCATTGCAAAAACAACAGACAATTTCCGTTTTGCAGCATCAGTAGCACAATTTGGAATGTTGCTTCGCAATTCAGCATTCAAATCCAACGCATCTTTCAGTGATGTGTTGAGCCTTGCCCGTAAAGCAAAAGGCAATGATGAAGAAGGCTATCGGTCAGAATTTGTACGATTGGTAGAGAGTGCACAATTATTGGCCAAGGCAAAACCAGAACCAATAATAATGGATCGTGAGGATGTAATGTCGATTCCGATAAGCAAACAGAAATAAAAAGTATTTACCCTGTGTAATCTTTGATGCTCTTGCATCTGGTATAAAGTGACTAATCATTTAACAGCCGGTTAGTGATACGGGGCTGATTTCTATCAGCCCCTTTTTTTAAACTGCTAAAACGATACTTATGAGATTAATTGCTACACTGCTATTATTCGTTTCTTTTTTCCAACTTAATGGACAAGAATCAAAAATATTCCTTGATGCTCTCAAAGCAGACAATTATTCTTGTTTGTTGTGGAAAGCACCATCAATTAATGAAGATAAGATGCCGAATAAAACCAAGGCAGCCCTACCCGTTGCGAAAACTTCTTCAATTGATACAGGAAAAAATGGCAGGAATATTATAGCGAACTGCAGAAGTTCATTCGGTAGGAATATAAAGCCATTAATTGTGATTGATGGCATACCGTATGGTTATCCGGAGCAACCAAACAATAATCCTTTGTCGAATCTCAACCCTAATGATATCGAGTCAATTGATATTTTCAAAGAAACGGATATGCCGTCTTTCGGATGCCGTAGAAGTAGTGGTGTTATTGTCATCACCACAAAAAACTCCAAACTCCGAAAATTCATTATCAAAGATTTTTTAGACGGAAGTAAAATAGCTGGTGCATCTGTTTCTTTCATCGGTACCATTAAAACGGACACCCTAATGATTGCTGCAAATGATAGTGGTGTAGTTGTAACAGATAAATTGATACCAGGTGAAAATTATCAAGTGGATATTTCTGCTGTTGGATATAAAGTGTTGAATCAAACTTTTAAAAATTCTTCTATCAATAAAGAAAGCGAACTTCTGCTCGAAAGAGAAATCAAAAACTGCGATAATGTAACACTGACAAGCTATGTCAACAGGAAAACGGGTTGTGGTTTTTATTGCAGATGTAGCGGAATCTATATAACATTCGATTCTATAGTTAAATTACCCGAACCGAAAACAATTACAAGCTTGAATGCTTATCCAAATCCTGTAGCAAAAGGAGGGATTTTCAATATCAGTTATAATACTTCAAATAAAGAAAAGCTAACCATTAAATTATTAACTGCCAATGGTCAACAAGTTTACCAAAACTCACCCACAGCATACCAAGGAGAAAACAGGTTTTCGATGAGTATTGATCCCCGCTGGACTGCCGGAATTTATATAATTCAACTTTATGCAAATGGTAAATTTCAAGCATCCAATAAAATAATCATTCAATAATTTTTTTATGAGCAAGAAAATTCAATTATCAATAGCCGAGCCTTGTCACGAAAATTGGGAAGGTATGACGCCAGTAGAGAAAGGTAAATTTTGTGGTTCCTGCCAAAAACAAGTAGTTGATTTTAGCAATATGAGTGATCGACAAGTTGCTGAGTTTTTCAAAAAGCCTTCAACTGGTTCTGTTTGTGGTCGCTTTATGACAGATCAACTTGAAAGAGATATTGAAACACCAAGAAAACGCATCCCCTGGGTAAAATATTTTTTTCAGATTGCATTGCCTGCAATTTTTATATCTAAAGCTTCCGCTCAAAATATAAAAATGGGTAAGCCTGCAGTAAAAGATACCGTAAAACGGATACCTGTGACGACTGAATTAAGAACTTTAGGAATGGTGGCTCCGAGAAATATTGAACCCGTTGTTTGCAATGTGGATACCAATAAGGTTTTGATAAAAGGCGAAATCAAATTTGTGGATAAGGGTATTTTAAAAGGAAAAATTATTAATGAAAATGGGGAGCCGGTACTTTTTGCAACCATACAAATAAAAGGATTGAGTAAGGGACTCATGGCAGACGAAAATGGTTTTTTCGAAATTAAAAAAGAAGTGCTTCTTGAAAACAAAACAATTGTTGTTTCATCAGTGGGCTATGAAACGAAAGAAGTAAATGTGGATGCTAATTCAAATGGCGATTTATTGATTCAATTATCAACTAAAATTATGACGCCAGTTGTAATTAACAGTTATGGTACAGTTATGGGAAAAATTATAACCGGATATGTTGTCTGCACCACTCAAAAAACCGTGGATACCCTCAAAAAGAATAAGCCATCACCATTCTTAACTAAGAACGAGCCAGTCGTCAATCGCACAATAGCTACACCAAAGGTTGAATTCATAAAAATATTCCCTAACCCGATTGCGTCCGGCGGCAACATTACTATTAGCCTTGATAAGCAAGAAGAAGGTTATTATTCATTACAACTGTTGGCACTGAATGGCCAAATTATTCAACAAAAAGAACTATGGATTGATAGCGAAGCAAGAGTGCTAACAACTCAAGCACCATTAGTTGCTGCAGGAAATTATTTTCTTATATTAACTAATAAAAAGAGCGGTAAAAAGTTTAGTGAAAAACTGATTGTTCAATAAATTTTTATTTAACAACAAAACTTGCTTTGCCATAATATTTATCATGGCTTCCAATAGTTGTACCCGTATTGGTAGCATTTTGCGGTAGCATATAAACCACATATTTACCTGGATTAGTAAAATATGTTTTTGAATCCGTCGCAAAGTTGACATATTTTTCATTGGCAACATCTACCTGCCAGTCTTTCCACGGAATTTCCTCACCATTTTCATTTACCTGGTAAATAGACCATATAAAAAATCTTGCGCCGATGCCTTTATCCAATTTCGCAAGAAAATTAATTCCATCACCTTTATTAATAGTGCCATTCACCACTGGCTTGATAGGTTTCAAATTATCATCGGTGTCCTCACAAAGTATAATCGTGGCTTTTGGTAAAACAGATGAGGTGGGAGCGGCACCAGCAACGGTGAATGTAGTTTCGGCCACTACATTTTTCTTTGAATCTTTTACAATCACTTTATATTGCCCTTCATCATACATCATTCCCAAGCCCTGATGATATTTCAAGGTCTTTCCACCTTTCTCATAAGATTTAAAAACTGCACTGCCTCTCATTTTTTCTTGTCCATTATCTATCCAATAACATTCTGCTTCATAATCAGAAGGAGTTGCAGGAAAACTAAATAAAATATACACTTGAGATTTAGGCTGAAAAGTAGTTTTGAAATCTGCGGGCAAATCAGGTTGTGCACCCATTTTTTTAAAACTACCAAAGGTTTCTACCTTGAATTGTGCAGTTGTAGAAAAGGTTGAAAAAATTGCGGTCGCTGAAAAAAGCAATGAGAGAATTAATGAATTGCGAACTTTCATATTGGTGAATTTAGTTGCAATTCCGCATCAAAAATTTTGCCGAATTTTCCTCAGTTCTGATCTTTAAAGGCAGGATGAAAATGTTCTAAAGTTTTTCTAAGAAATTCCCTGTCGAGATGGGTATAAATTTCAGTGGTCGTAATGCTTGCGTGTCCTAACATTTCTTGCACTGCTCGAAGATCGGCACCACCCTCTACCAAATGTGTAGCAAAGGAATGACGGAAAGTGTGTGGCGAAACCGTTTTTTTAATGCTTGCTTTCATCGCCAGATCTTTTATGATGTAAAAGATCATAATCCTTGATAGTTTGCTACCCCGATTATTCAAAAACAAAAAATCTTCATTTCCTTTTACTGGTGACGTATGTACTCTTATCTCATTTTTATAGCTATTAATATATTTTATAGCACTACTTCCAACGGGCACCAATCGTTCTTTATCGCCTTTACCTATTACTCTTATAAAACCCACATCAAGATATAATTTAGAAATTTTAAGATTCACTACTTCGCTTACCCGTAAGCCGCAACTATACATGGTTTCTAATATTGCTTTGTTTCGACCGCCTTCAGGTTTGCTTAAATCAATTGCAGCGATCATATTTTCTATTTCAGCAAAACTCAATACATCTGGTAAAGCTCTTTTTAGTTTGGGTGCTTCAAGCAGGGTGGAAGGATCGGTTGGCGATATATTTTCCAGCAAACAATATTTGTAAAATGCACGGAGGCCAGATATAATACGTGCCTGCGAAGTGGCAGTCATACCGAGTTCGGTAATCCATTTTAAAAAAGACTGTAAATCTTTAAGTGTAAGATTAGCGGGACTTTCTGCTTTCTTTTTTTCTTGCAAATAATTAGTCAGTAACTCTATATCCCGCAGGTATGCCTGAACAGAATTATCCGCCAATGATTTCTCTAATTGTAAATACGCTTTAAATCCTTTTTTATAAGGTTCCCACATGAGGAGTTGAGAGTTTATAGTTATGAGTTTAGAGTTCAAACGATGTTATAGTAACCACAACTAAAACATTCTTAACTCTTAATTCTCAACTCTTAACTCATTCCATTACTATTTTCTTTTCCAGTTCTTTCCAATCATCGCCTACTTTTACTTTTACCCAAATTCTGGAATCGGTAATATTCACAGAGTCGATATGATCATGAATGGCATCATAATCAATATCTAATTTTTGACCGAAAGTCATCATTGCTTTTTTACCAGTGCTCATGTCTTCGATATAAATATTACCGCGGTCAGTATTCGCAACGATATTTTCTGCCACAGAGAATTTCGGGTCTAAATTATTGATACCACTGCTTTTCAATGCGAAACTTTCTTTTTTATCATAAGGAAGTTTTATTTGAAAGCCGCGGCCAGTAGCACAATCATTAAATAATATCCAGGCAACATCCGCATCTTTGAAATAGCAACGGATAAAATCTTTATTGACATTTACTGTAGTACCCAATAAATAAGTAAAGCCGGTCTTACGGGTTGATTCCAGTCCATTGTAACTCCACATAATACTATCAGCCTTACAATTTTTTGCACTGATATAAACAAAAGGTTGTTGCTTATGTGTACCTGTAAATTTCAGGGTATCTTTCAAACAAGCTGCCGTATCGCAAAATGATTTTGGACCTGCAGAAGAGGATTTGCAGGAACCGAATGAAAAAGCGATGGCGATGATAAGTACAGGAAGAATTAATATTCTCATTGTTGGATGTTTATGTTCCTACAAAAATAGCCATTGGAAACTTTTATCCCGAAAATTATTTTACGCTATATATTTGGCAACTTATCTTCGATATATGAATAAAATGGAACCCGTTAACCTTCGTTCTTTCAAGAAAAAAGCCCGTGATAAGAAAAATAGTTTCCGCAGATTTCTTACAAAACTTGAAAGTAGCACCCTTAAAAATTTTGATGGATATGTTCGCACAGTAGAACAGCAGGTATGGAAAGATGTTGATTGTCTTACTTGTGCTAACTGTTGCAAAACAATGACGCCAACATTCAACGACCGGGATCTAAAAAGAATTTCTGCTCATTTCGGACAGACGATAGAGGAATTTCAAAATAAATGGTTGCGCAGGGAAAGAGGTGGTGACAGGGATTGGATGAATAAAACAGAGCCTTGCCAGTTTTTAAATTTAAAAGATAATAAGTGTAGTATTTATGCGATTCGTCCTGAAGACTGCGCAGGGTTTCCCCATTTGAGCAAAAAATTTAAAGACTTTGCTCATGTTCACAAACAAAATGTAGAGTATTGTCCTGCAACGTTCCGACTGGTTGAAAGAATGATGGATGATATGAAGAATAGATGATAGATAAAAGATAAAAGATAAAATACAGTAGGGGGACTATCACCTTTCCTCTATTAACTATTATCTATAAAAAGACATCTTCAATAAAAAAATATTCAGGTTCTTTATTGTTGTGCAGGGTTATTGAAAGTATATCGTATTGTATCCATTGATGGCCGGGATTTAAGAATAAATATTCATCAGCTGCTTTCTGTAAATTTTTAAATTTCTTTTTTGTCACACTTTCTTCGGGATGCCCCCATTGAGAAAATTTTCTTGCTTTTACTTCGATAAAATGAAGAAAGTTTTTTTTCTTAGCAACCAAGTCAATTTCATAATGTGAGTGGCGCCAATTGCGATGTAGTATTTCATAACCTTTTTGCTTCAGCCATTCATAGGCTAATTGCTCACCCAGTTCACCTAGTTCATTATGCGATGCCATGCAGTATCTTTACGCCAATATTAATAGAAAATAGTTTTATGACCGGAGTTTTTCGACTAAATGGAACTGTAAAATATTATGATTGGGGCGGCTTCTCTTACATACCTCAATTACTAAAAATTAATAATGATGCTAACCGCCCTTTTGCGGAATATTGGATGGGCATTCATCCATTGGGTATTTCTAAAATAGAATTGCCAGACGGTTCCACAAAAGAGTTGACTGATTATGCGAAAGAGCTTCCATATCTTTTAAAGGTATTAGACGTAAAGGATATGCTTTCTATTCAGGTGCATCCTTCAAGAAAATCGGCGATAGAAGAATTTGCCAGAGAAAATAAAGAAGGCATTGCAACTGACTCGCCAAAAAGAAATTATAAGGATGATAATCACAAACCAGAAATGCTGGTTGCGCTGAGTGATTTTTGGTTACTGCATGGTTTTAAACCAGAGAAAGAATTGGTCTATATTTTATTAAACGTAGTTGAGTTAAGAGTGTTGTTGCCGATCTACAATCAAACAGGTTATGCAGGATTGTATCGGCACATTATGGAAATGCCACAGGAAGAAGTAAACAAAATTTTACAACCGTTGCTTGATAATATTATCCCGATTTATAAAAGCGGAAAGCATGATAAAACCGATGAAGATTTTTGGGCAGCGAGAGCAGCACTTACTTTTTCAAAAGGAAAGGATATTGATCGGGGTATATTTTCTATTTATCTTTTTAACATTGTTCATTTAGAAAAAGGGCAATCACTTTTCCAGGGGGCAGGTTTGCCGCATGCATATTTGGAAGGACAGAATGTAGAACTGATGTCTAATTCTGATAATGTACTTAGGGGCGGGTTGACGAATAAACATATTGATGTTCCCGAATTGCTAAAACATGTAAAATGCGAACCAACTAACCCTGCTATTCTTAAAGGTGAAAAGGTTGCGGAGTATGTTACTTTTTTTAAAACACCGGTTGCAGATTTTGAATTAAGCATTGTGGAATTGAAACAAAATGACCATTTAAAAGTAATTGCTGCTTCAACAGAAATATTATTGTTGACAGAAGGTAATGTGAAAATAGAAGATACTAATATCAACCTTCAAGCTGGGCACCCTGCTGCTGTTGCATTATCAGGAACATCGTATGAAATGAGTGGAGTAGGTGCAAAATCGGTTGTTTTCAGGGCTTCGGTGCCGCAATTGCGTTGAGCAAAAGGTGTAAAACGGGTTAAATAAATAGTACAGCTATTTAAATTGATTCATTTATTTTTGCACCATATTTCAATTACATAACATTATGAAGAATAACGGAAAGCTGATAATTTTTACTATTATACTGATAGCGATCACTACACTTTGCAAATTTTATTTCGGGCCAGAGTTAGAATGGTCTGGATTTTCACCAGTAATTGCCATAGCATTGTTTGCAGGTTTTATTATCAAACAAAAAGATATGTCTTTCCTGTTGCCATTGCTTGCATTGTTCATCAGCGACGTAGCCATTCAATTATTGCACAATGCAGATTTATTTCCTTATGCCGGATTTTATAAAGGACAATGGAAAAACTATTTAGTTCTATTGAGTGTTACGTTGATTGGTATGTTATTAAAAGGACGCAACAATAGCAGTTTAATTATCGGTTCAATCGCTGCACCAACTTTATTTTTCCTGGTTTCCAACTTTATGGTATGGCAAGGAACTACGGAAGCAGTGTATCCTAAAAATTTCAATGGCTTGATTGCTTGTTACACAGCGGCATTGCCATTTTATAAAAATGCTTTAATGGCGACTATTATTTTCCTGCCATTAATTTTATTTGCGTATAATTATATCACCCGTAAAAAGGCTGTACTTACTATCGCTTAGTTACTAACCAACCATAAAAAGAACCCATCCCACTAACCAGGGGTGGGTTTTTATTTTTCATTTGGGCTATGCTAACTCGAGTTTGGCAAACCAATAGTTACCGTGATAAAGTTTTTCTTTTACAATAACATTAATACGTTCTTTAAATAAAGGGCAATCCAAAACGAGAGTATGAAATTCACCGTTCTCTCCACAGGCATCAATACCCATTTTTTCCAATTCATCAATAACCGTTGGACTGATGATTTGTCCAATAAATCGTTCTCCCATTATTTCATTACAACTTACAATCATTGTTTCAATACGTGCTTCAAGCATTTGATTAACCAATGTGCTGCGATCCTGTTGCCATAATGGAAGAAATGCGGTTAAGCCAGCATTGGTACAAACTTTTTCTTCCCAATCACGGTGTGCTTGCAAATCTATATCACCAAATACAGCATGGCTTAATTGAAAACTATTTTTTAATTCAGACAATGCACCGGTAAAATGTTTTTCGTATTCATCCCATGAACTGCTGATGCAATGCAGGTGCAAATCTGCAGCACTAGCTTGTGCTTGTAAAATAGAGTAGGGAATACCGTGGGAACGGGAAATTTGTCCTTCCTCATTTAAAACATTCAGTAAAACTTTTGGAGTAAAACCTAATTGAATCGATTGCATTAATGCGAAACAGCTGTCTTTGCCGCCGCTCCAGGAACAAAGAGAATTTTTATTCATAATTTTTATTTAACCACAAAGGGCACAAAGTTTTTTCACTAAGTACACCAAGGCTTAGTGGACTTCGTGTTATATTTTCTTTGAGCACTTCGTGGTAAGATTTAAGATGCTGTTCCTTCATATCCTTCATCATGGAGTAAACTGTGTTTTTGACCATCTGCGGCTTCAGTCGCTAATTGATCACAGCGATTATTAAAAGGATTATCAGCATGGCCTTTTACCCATTTAAATTTAATAGTATGTTTTTGCGATAATTCATAAAACTCCCACCACAAATCAGGATTTTTTTTTCCACCTTTAAAATTAGTCTTGATCCAATTTTTTAGCCAGCCTTCTTCAACAGCTTTTACCACATACTGACTATCTGAAAAAATCGTCACATTCATGCCTGGCTTTTTCAAAGCTTTTAATCCAGCAATTACCGCCATCAATTCCATGCGGTTATTAGTAGTATGATGATAGCCTTGTGATAATTCTTTGCGATGGTGACCACTCATTAAAACAACACCATAACCGCCGGGTCCGGGATTACCCCTTGCAGATCCATCTGTATAAATTGTAATTGCTGTATTCAAAAAAAATCCTTTGTAAAATTGTTTAATAATTCACGGCATAATCTTTTGCAAATGGTTTTCCGCTCCATGCTTTTCGTTGTGTCCATTCAGTAAAAGGAGCTGTCCAAAATTCATGATCGGCAGGCAAGCCCAATGGTAAAAATACCAATGATGTAATGTACATACTTCCGGTGTTGGAATAGGAATCGGTAATGCCTGCTTGTTTATCACCCACTAAACCAAGTGTGAGGCAACCTTCTTTCGTAAAAGTGGCAGGAACGAATAAATGTTTGAGTACTGCTGTTAATCCGCAACGAACTTGTGCTGGTGTTATTTCTTTTGGTAATGCATTTTCCAACGATAATTTTGTTAATGGCCAAAACAAACCAGCACGATAAGTAGATGATCTTCCAAACACAGGATAATAACCTTCCGGCGTTATAAATCGTTCCTGGAAAGATGCATAGCGCTGCATTCTTTTATAAGCAGTATCATAGAGAGATTTATCTTTTCTTCCTTTGTCCACATTTACTTTCAGTACATCCACCATCATTGCATGAATTACATAACCATTATAATGATCAAAATGGAATGTGGCCCCATCACTGTACCAACCATCACCTACATACCATTTATTAATAGCGTCAATTGCGGTATCAATTCTTGCTGCATCAATTTCTTCACCAATGCTTAATAAAAAACTTTCTATGATTGCTGCAAATAATAACCAATTACTATTAAAGGGTTTTATCTGTCGTAATTTTTTAAATTCTGCAATGAAGCGTTGCTTAGTTATTGTATCCAACGGATGCCATAATACATTTGGTGCCGTAATTAACGCCTGTGCAATGAAAGCTGCATCCACCAATGGTTGTTGGGATGTGGGACTGCCCCAGTATAAATAGTCAGGACTTGCAGGATCGACAGCATGTGCAAGGCTTTGCTGAATTTGTTCCAGTAATTGCTTTCTTATTTTACATTCCTCCGTATCATCAGGTGGAAGTGCAACGAATGGAGCAAGCCCTGTAATCAATCTTCCAAATGCTTCCATATAAGCAACATCTTTATTCCGATTATCCCAGGTAGGACTGACTTCTATCGGCATATTTTTCTTTAATGTGCCTCTACTCATATTCGATAAAACAGGTGTTGCAATTTTTACTAATAATTTTACCCAATAAGCCCGGTCGTTATTTTGTTTATCATCTTGATAATAGATCGTTGCAGTAGCACCTTTCGCGGCAGGAACAATACCTATCAATCCCAATAAAGAAGAAAGCTGTAAAAAATTCCGCCGCTTCATAATTATTTTTTTTATTGCTTAATCTTTTCAAACCTGGAATACACCTGTTTTTAAATCAGCTATCTCCGGATTATTATTTGCTGCATTAATTCCTTCGGAAATAACTTTTCTGGTATCAATAGGATCAATGATTGCATCTACCCATAAACGGGCAGCTGCATAATAGGGAGATGTTTGTTTTTCGTATTTATTTTTAATATCGGTTAATAATTTTTCTTCTGCTTCGGGAGTTATTACTTGCCCTTTAGATTTTAATGACGCCACTTCTATTTGTAATAATGTTTTAGCAGCAGCATCACCACCCATCACGGCAATTTTTGCCGTAGGCCATGCATAAATAAAACGAGGATCATATGCTTTGCCGCACATAGCATAATTGCCAGCACCATAACTATTACCAACAATAATCGTAATTTTTGGTACAACAGAATTGGCAACGGCGTTCACCATTTTAGCACCGTCTTTAATAATTCCACTATGCTCACTACGACTGCCTACCATAAAACCAGTCACATCCTGTAAGAATATCAATGGAATTTTCTTTTGATTGCAGTTAAGAATAAATCGTGCTGCTTTATCGGCGCTATCATTATAAATAACGCCGCCCATTTGCATTTCACCTTTTTTACTTTTTACAATTTTTCGTTGATTGGCAACAATACCTACGGCCCAGCCATCAATTCTTGCATAGGCGCAAACAATTGTTTTGCCATAATCTTCTTTGAATTCTTCCAATTCAGAATTATCAACAATACATTTTATGATATCAACGATGTCATAATTTTTTCCATCAAAAGGAAAGAGGCCATATAGTTCGTCTGATTTTTTTTGTGGTGCTTTCGGTGCTATTCTATCAAAACCTGCTTTTGGTTTGCTGCCGAGCATGGAAAACATTTTTTTAATGTGATCCATGCATTCTTGCTCAGTTTTAAATTTATAATCTGCAATACCACTTAATTCTGTATGGGTAACTGCACCGCCGAGTGTTTCATTATCTATGTCTTCACCGATAGCGGCTTTAACTAAATATGGACCTGCCAAATAAATAGAACCATTTCCCTCAACCATCAATGTTTCATCACTCATAATGGGCAAATAGGCACCACCTGCAACGCAGGGTCCCATCACTGCTGCTATTTGTGTAATGCCCATTCCACTCATGCGGGCATTGTTGCGAAAGATGCGGCCAAAATGTTCTTTGTCGGGAAATATTTCATCTTGCATTGGAAGAAAAACGCCGGCACTATCTACCAAATAAATTACCGGCAAATGATTTTCCATGGCTATTTCCTGAAGGCGTAAATTCTTTTTCCCTGTAATTGGAAACCAGGCACCTGCTTTCACCGTTTGATCATTAGCAAGAATAATACATTGCCTTCCGCTTACATAGCCGATGCCTGCAACAGTACCGCCTGCGGGGCAACCGCCTTGTTCTGCATACATTTCATAACCTGCAAATGCACCTATTTCAATAAATGGTTTATCGCTGTCAATTAAATATTCAATTCGTTGGCGAGGAGTGAGTTTATTTTTTTCTTTTTGTTTTTCCATGGATTTTTTGCCACCACCCTCATAAATTTTTTCTAACCTCTGGCGCATTTCGCTGAGGCTTTGTTTCAATAAGTCTTCGTTCTTGTTGAATTCGAGATTCATAATGCAATTCGTTGAAGGGCAAAGATAAGGAACGGGTGTCTGTATCGATTAATACACCATGGGTGAAACATGGAATTGCAATAGAAAGATGGGTATATTTTTCTGGCACCAATTTTAGGATGTTTTTTATAAACGGAGCATTATGAAAAATAATTTTCAACTTGAAGTGACAACAATTATTAATGCATCGATTCGAGAAGTTTGGGAAGGGCTCACCGACCCGGCATTAATTAAACAATATTTTTTTGGAACTGATACCTATACTGATTGGCAGCCCGGAAATCCTATTCGGTTTACAGGTGAATGGCAGGGAAAAACTTATTCTGATAAAGGCACAATTATGGAAGTAAAGCCTTACAAATTGATTCGGTACGACTATTGGAACTCTATGTCTGGTATAGAAGACCGCCCAGAAAATTATATTGTGGTTACTTACGAATTATCCGGTGAAGATGGTGCTGTTAATTTATTGGTACGACAACAAAATATTCCCGACGAAAAAACAAAAACTCATTCAGAAGAAAATTGGAAAAAAGTGTTGCAAGGGCTGAAAGAGTTATTGGAAGAAAATATTATTTCAAAAGCCCGCTGAGAGGGCCCCTTAATCCTACGCAAATAAAAACACAGGATATTGGTTAACCTGTGTTTTATTTTTATAGTAATCGGGTTGATTTAATTTAATCAACCGCCGATTTCCTTCTGTAAAAATCCTTTTATTAATGCTTTCCATTCTAATTCTGAAAAGCCTGCTAGTGCGGCAGCGGCAACAACTGTATTCCTTATTTTGTCGCCCAGTTTTACATCTTTAGTATTCGGTGTTTCATTACGACCATGGTATGATGCAGTAACCGTATTTTCTTTCCGGGTTATTACAAATGTAGAAGTAGCTCCGCTGCCAAAAAAATGCGCAACACCACCCTCTGGGTTCGCTGGATTTGCAGCGGATCGTAGTACCATACCAAAACTTTCATCAGCGGTTTTATCAGCATCATCCGTTAGTGTTTCCACCTGCACCCAGTCGTATCCATCGCCTGCAGCAGGGCCGGGGCCGGGTATATTTATCAACAAAAGGTCATTTAATTCCACAAGCCGGTGTGGACTATGGCCATTGTGGTCAGCCAGGGAAAACTTAGCACTCAGCGTTCCAGAAAGTTCGTGCCATGTTGCAGGATTTTGTAAACGCTTGCAAGCCCGGTTAAATGTTTTTATGGCTTCTTCTGTATTATTTTCAGTTACAGATTCAGATAAATCTACTGCCTTGCCAACATTATTATCCGGCACAATTGGGCTGATAATTATTTCCTCTTTCATAGCTTTTTATTATAGCTATGTAAAAATTAAGCCAGAAAAAACTTGAGATAGTTTAACGTAGAAATATGCGGCTGATTTAATTACCCTTGTTTCTTTGAAAAAAGAAGACTGATATAATAGCCATCTCCCGAAGTAGCCTTGGAAACGGATACATTTAAAATGCCTTTATAGAATTTTCCATCACTGTCTCTTTTTCCTGTTTGATAGTACCAGGATTTGTCAGTGGTGGTACTATAACGGGTATCGTATTGCTGAATAGTGATAGTTGTTGCACAACTTTGTATTTGCGCCACTATTTTATTGTATTCCTGTAATGCAGCCGTTTCATTATTAAAAAACAAACGGGTATTATAACGGTTCCAAAAATTATCTGTAATATATTCTATTACAGGGTTCGTAAATTTTTTAAAACTTAATGATGAAGTATAAGTGATATCCCAAACTTGATTGGTTAGTCGCCGATCTCTTACTGCCACAAAATTATTTGGTGCATATTGAATTAATGCCTGAAGAAAAGGCAACATCTCTTCATAATGATTTTTATCAGTATTGGTAGCAACGGGTGCTGTTACGACCGGATTGGTTACCACAGGATTTGTAACCGGATCTTTCACAGGATCTTTAACCGGCTTTGTCACCACAGGATTAATCAGTGGTGCTGTTTTCATATTGCCTTTTTGCAAACTCGCTTTATTATGAAATACTCGAAAGAAAACTGTTTGCGAATCTTTATCACTCATCAAAATAATTTCCGCGGTAATCAATCCATCTTTTTCAGGATTGCGAACCTGGAAACTTGTATTGCGGGTATAACCTGGTTTTAAAAGAGAATCCTGACCAGTCGGTTTCAGGCAGTTTTGTAATTTCTTTTTTGTATTTGTATAAAATTGATAAGCAGCAATTAAGTCTGTAAAATTTTTTGCGGCTACATAACAAGGAACGATTATCGGTGAAGATTGCTTGTATGGTTTTACCGAACCTGTTTGAACTAATTTTTGATCAAAGTTGGAAATTGAAAGAGTAGTATTATAAATCATCGTAGCACCGTCGGTACGCTCATTATAGCGATAATCAGCAAAGCCGTTAGCACTATTTTTAATAATTAAGTTAACGCTATCGCAAAAAAATTCATTGGGCTTTCCATTAGTGCCAGGTTGTGCATGCGCTTTTAAGCCAAGGGCAGTAAGAAAAAAAGCAATGAGGTATTTCGTAAACATGGGCTGGAATTGTATGTAAATATAAAAAATCTATGGAGAGCTAAGACAGCCCCATAGACTTTTACTTACATTTAAATTCCGATAAAGATACCCAAAGGAAATAGCATTTGCAACCACCTATTTCCTAAAATCATATTTTTTTACGATGGTGTTATCAGCGGGGTAATTTTCTGGTAATACCTTTCCTATTTGTGCTTGTACACATTTCCATTCACCGTTTTCTTTTACATATACATCGGTGTATAGGGCCATGCCAGTAATTTCTTTTCCATCTTGTATTATAATAAATTTATTGGTAGCATGCACAAGTGCCATGTTTCCAAAAATATTGATTCGTTCATCCCGGTAATCCCAATAAATAGTGCCATCAAAACCATGTGCCCAAGCGGCTAAATAATCTTTACGATTAACATATTTTCCAGTAGAAGAAATATATACAAAGTCTTTGTGGATTATTTTATTATGACTTACTGTATCGTTTGTTACATAATTATGAATGAAGGTTGCATTCAATTTCTTTAATACTTCCATATCTGTTTGGGCAGCTGCATTATTTAATACATTGGTGAATGCCATGATTAGAACGATTTTATTCATGTAATTTTTTTGCTTTTCAGGAAGCAAAACTATATGATGTACTATCCGAAGACTTTAGAAATCTTGCTGAATTTTGAGTTGGTTGCGGTAAGCGGACGGAGACATTTTATATTTCTTTTTAAACGCTGCGGAGAAATAATCAATGCTGTTGAAGCCCGACGAAAATGCGACATCTGCCACCGGCAATTTTGTTTTTAATAATAATTCAGCCTGTTTTAGCCGTGTGAGTTGTAAATATTGATACGGACTATATCGGGTAAAGGATTTGAATATTCTGCTAAAGTGAAAGGGGCTTGTGTGGCAATAAGATGCTAATTCAATTAATGAAATATCTTTTGTAAAATGTTCCCGAATATATTGTTTTGCTTTTTCAATAATAGGCAAGTAGTTTTTTTTAAATTTATCTGGTATTTTTTTCTCAGCTTCATAAGCGGAAAATGATGCCAGCACTTGTTGGAGCCATTCCATCACCAAGCTATCTACCTCCAATTTTGAACAATTTTTGTTTGTTATCATCTCAAGGCACAGGTTATGTAAGTGTTCAATTTCTGGACTTATTTTAAGCAGTAATGATTGCGCATCTTTATTTTTAAAAAACCAGGACGCTGTTTTTAATTGGTCTTTTAGCTCTTCATAAAATGCGGTGGTAAAAATAAAAATGCTGCATTCGTCCGGCATGTTAGTAGGGTGAGAGACATTGTATTCATACCCCGGCTTACTTACCAACACCGATCCGGTAAAAGCGTCTAATTGTTGCTTATAAGTATGATAGTAAAAATTACCAGTTCTTATAAAACAAATAGAAAAATTTTCATTGAATTCTCTTTTGGACTTACCACATTCATCACACTGGCATCTAAAGTCGCAGAGCTTATAAAAGTCAGATGAAAATATGGTATGTATTTCTGGAGTCACCCTGTAAAACTAAAACAGTTTTTAACTTTAAAAAATAACAGTTTTCTAAGAGAATACCCAAGGGTGGGTATTGCTATTGCCGTTGTTGGTTTCTATTTTTAAGCTATGAAATCAACCCGTTTTGGCCTTCTTGCCACCCTGTTATTGGTTATCACGAATTTTTGCAGTGCACAAACTGCAACGGAATTTTATAATGAAGGAATCAAATTAAAGGAAGCTAGAAATATAGTAGCTGCCGCAGAAAAATTTAAACAAGCTATTGACTTGAATGCAAATTATTCAGAAGCATTATATGAATATGGTTGGTGCCAAAATGATTTAAAGAATTATACTACTTCGTTACAATCTTTACGTCGTGCCAGGGTTGGTTGGGATCATATTCCAAAAGTTCATTTTGAAATGGGTTATGCTTTTGAAAAATTAGGTTTAACTGATTCAGCTATCAAATCCTATAATCGTTGTCTTGAATTGAAACCAGACTATTCAGGTGTTTTTAGACAACTTGGTTATATTTCTTATGATAAAGAACAATACGAAACGGCGTTGGAATATTTTAGTAAGTATGAAGCAGTTGTAAAAACAGAAATAAAAGATTATTTGTATTGGTACCGCAAAGGATTTATGAATAACGCTGTAAAGAATTTTGCAGTTGCAAAGACTGCCTTGCTCAAATCATTAAATTTTAAAACTGATTACATCAATACTTACCTGGAACTCGGTTTTTCGAGCTGCCGTTTAAAAACAGAAAACGAAGAATCTATCGGGTACTATAAAAAGGCGATTGAGATAGATTCCAAAAACTATATTCCTTATAATGGCATTGGCGAAGTGTACAGGGATAATTATAAAAACATTCCGGAAGCGATGAGTTGGTACCAAAAATCATTATCAATAAAAGCCAGGGAGCGTAAGGCATCTTTTGGAATGGGATATTGCTTGAATTCCCAAGGTAAATATGACGAAGCCGCCGCCTATCTTAAAATAGCTATTGAAGAAGACGCCAGTTATGTTGCAGCCTACGTTGAGTTGGGTTATAGCAATTATATGTTACACAAAAATTCCGATGCACTCACTTATTTGAATAAGGCGATGACATTGAATTCTAAAAACGAGAATGCACCCTACTATGCGGGGTTAGTTTATATAGCACAAAAGGACAAAGTAAAAGCACAGCAAATGGTGGACTTGCTAAATAAATTGTCTTCTAAAAATGCTGCGGGTTTGCAAACAAAAGTAAATGCAATGTAATTTTCAATTAAAAATTTTCAACTACAAAATAGGACTGCCATAGGGTTGTCAGTGGGCATACTTAGATTTGAATAAATAACCAATTATGAGTTCAAGTGCTTTTGCATCTCCTGTTCTTAATATTAAGCCATCGATTACTTCTTCAGAGTATGATTTTGATTTCCTGGAAGGTAAATGGAAGGTGCATAATCGTAAACTGAAAGAGCGGTTGAATAACTGTGATGTGTGGAATGAATTTCCATCCGAATTACATATGCGAAAAGTATTAACTGGATTGGGAAATGTAGAAAATTATTATGCCACATTGGATGGTATAGCGTTTGAAGGAATGGCGGTGCGGCTATTCAACAATGCAACAAAATTATGGACCATATATTGGATGGATAGTAATGGGGGAACAATGGATGAGCATCCGGTAACTGGTTCGTTTGAAAATGGAATAGGTAAATTTTATACCAGGGATAAATTTAATGGAAAAGAGATTGTTGTATTGTATCAATGGAATGTTAGTAAACCTGATCAACCTATTTGGTCGCAGGCGTTTTCGCCAGATAATGGTGAAACATGGGAATGGAACTGGGAAATGTTTTTGACTAGAATAAATTAAAGATATTATCAAGTAAGTACAATCTTCCCTTTTTTAATTTCAAAACTCCACAGGCTTACACTATCAACTTCTTTACCATCTAGTTTGCCCGGTCTCCAGGTTTTCAATGTTTTGAAAATAGCCAAAATCTGTTTGTCCAATTCTTCATTTTTTGTTTTATTGTCGGTTTCGCAACGGACCACTTCACCTTTACAATTGATAATAATACTAATCATGCCCTTATCATTTTTTCCGGGATTAGTTTTCAAATAAGCTACTTCATTATTCAATCGTTCCTGAATATCATCTTTCAATTCTGAACATGTTGCTTCTTGTTGTCCTTTAAACATTGGAAATAAAGTATAGACATTTTTGCGGTCACACAATCCTTGTATCGTATCGTTATCCTTTATTTCAAGACGGGCTACAAACTGGCAAGACGCCGAAAAATAAAGTTGCACTATTAATAAAGTCACTAATATTTTTTTCATAAACCGGTATTGTTATTTGTAAAACTAATTGTTTTATTAGTAGATATTGGATGTCTTAGTCATCTCGTTTATTTTATACACTGCAAAAATTACAAAAAGAAAAAGCATGATACAGAAAATGAGGATGAACCAATAGGCGCCTTTTGTATCAATTGCATATTTTGAAGGTTTGTTTGGTAAATATGCAACAGTCATTCGATCGCCAATTGAATGTTTCATTGGTGTGACTGTCGCCTTTGCCTTGTAAGCAATACCGGTTGCCCTGTCTTTGTATTCCATTATTAATAGATCAACCGAACCGCCTTTAGGTGCTCGAAATCTTTTAATGTCTTTAATTACAGCATCGGTGTAAATGCCATCTCTTTTAATTTTTTTAGAATTGATCATTCTCCAAATAGTAAGTATGAGTGGAAAAGCAGCCAACGCAATGAGTAGTATAAAGAGTAGTAACATGGTTAAAATTTCTACGATCTAAGGTAAGACATGATTGAATCCAAAATAAAACCCTTCGCAACTATCCATATTGGAGTTATTGCGAAGGGCGACTTAATAAGGTTGCTTAAGCTACCTACTTAAAATACTTCTTATCTTGTCTACACTTTCCATTTTTTCATATTTTATCGGCATTTCTTTAGAAAGCCCAGTTTTATTAAAACGGGCAATTCCGTCAATGCGTATCAATACTTCTTTCTTTTTATAAATATCATTTTGATTTTTTATAACACCAATATTGTCAAGTTTTAAAATTGCAGGTATAATAAACTCCGATCTTTTCTTGATAGCTACTTTTTCACTCAATTCAAAATTGCCCATGTATTTATTGTCAATATAAACATCACCTCTTGCTGAAGTAAGTGTTACATTGAAACTATTTGGATTGTAATAAATTAAATCCACTCCTGCTTTTGACTGTAATAAACCAACATCCATTAGACGAACATTTTGTACGTCACGGAATTCAGGCTCCTGTACTTCTTTATAGGCTTTGCAAGACGTTAAAAAAACTGCGGTAATTGCTAGTGTAGAGATTATTGCTTTCATATAAAATTGTTTTGAATTAAAGAATATTAATGACACTATAGGTTTAAAATTATCAAGCCATTTTCTGTTAAAAGAACTGAAAGATTTTAAGAACAGTTGTTTATCCGGTTAAGGACTAATTATTTAGTCGTTCCTTAACAATATATTTGGATGAGCCTGATTAACGTCTGTGCTTTGTTTTTTTTGGAATTGTTCAATACTTATCGTATTCTTATAACTTAAATTTTATTAACATGACCAACCAACTTAGAAAAACTGCTTACCGTTTAGCGATTGGTGCTTTACTGGTTTCATTTGTTGCTTGTAATGACAGCAAAACCAAAGAAACGAAAGAGGTTACTGACACTACTTCAACAAAAATGGACAATACAACACCTCCTCCACCACCAATGGATACAACAAAGGTGATGGACACTACAAAGAAAAAGGACACAGCGGATACCCGTCCGGTAAAACCAGGTGATTGAGTTTACCTGCAAAAAAATTTCTGTCACCCGTCTTGTTAAGATGGGTGATTTTATTTTGTGGCTGCTGGAACTGGCGTTGGTTTGATGCCATGTTTGCGGCTGGTTCTATTATGAATCAATTTATGTATCATCCAATGTTCCAGACGATGATGTGTAGGAATAAGAATGGCTGCCAATGCGACAAAAATTAATATCTCATATACAGGTGTATGATGCGTAAGGGCTGCAACGGTAGGATGCAACAATAGCGTAAGGTATTCGAACAGAAATAATAGGGAAAGTACGCCAAGCAAACGAATCAGTTTTATATGTACGTTTACCCGACTCAATAATAATGTAATTAGAAAAAATCCGGGAATGAATATGGCAATCAACAACATTTGTAATTGCTGAAACCGTTTCTTTTTTTGAACTTCCCGTTCTTCTTCCAATTGCAACTGCCTGAATTGTTCGTTACTGGAAATAACTTGCGATTCACGGATTTTACTTTTGCTGTAAACGGAATCATTTAAACCTCTCACATAACCTACATAACTAAAGGCACTATCTATGTCTTTCAATTTTTTATAATGGTCGGTAAGAAATTGCGCAGCATCCAATTCTTTTGAAAGAAAACCATCGGCTTTAGCAACAGAAAGTGATAAGTTAGCGTAGTAACTTGCCGAATCATATTTATTGATCGTTTCATACAATTTTGCCAAGCCTAGTGCGGCTTCACATAATACTTCATCATCATTGGCTTCTTTTAAATAGCCTATGCCTGTTTGATAATGTATGAGAGATTCATCATACATTTTTAATTTGCGATAGCTATGACCGAGACCGGTCATGGACGTTCCAATAAAATCGCCATCTTCTAATTGCTTTGCTATGGTAAGTGAATGATTGAAATATTTATAGGATGAATCAGATTGATTCAGCCGATCAAATGCATCACCAGTATTTAAAGCAATATTATATTTGAAATCTTCCACATTATAACGACGGATCACTGAGTCGGCCTTCGCATAATATTCTAATGCTTTTATATATTCTTCCTGCATGGCATACACAATACCAATATTCATCAACACACTGGCAAGGCTTCTTGGAATACTTCTTTTTTCTTCTAATTTTAATTTTTCGATATTTAATTCCAAGGCACGGGGATAATTTCCAATCTTTAAAAAAGTATTTGCAAGAATTCCAAGTGATCTGGATTCGCCTTCCACATCATCCACTTGGCGTGCCAGAGATAATGCCTGGAAGGAGAGTGTCAGCGCTGAATCAGGATTGTATACACTTATATCCCTGGCAAGTGTCCATAGAAGCCGCACCTTTGCCGTATCTCTTTTTTCCGTCGCAAGTAATTTGTATAAACTATCGGCTTTCGATTTTTGAGCTGTACTTGTAACACCAAGTAAAAAAAGAAATAGCACCAGCCAATATTTTGAAAATTTAGCGGGGTGAATTTTTAGTTGGTTAGTTATGGTAGCCGTTTGTTTCAAATGCGTTGTAAAATAAACTAATTTATTTTGCTTCAGGGCTAAGCCCGATATTTTCTTTGTTTTATCGAGGCAGAATAAGTAGATTTAATCTGCCTTAAACCAAAACTGCAATGAAACACCGCTTCATTTTCTTTCTCTCTTTTATTCTTTGCAGCAGTATCGCTAATTCTCAAACACTTTATCAGCTTAACTATCATTTCAACCTGAAACAGGGACGGGAAGATTACAAAGCTTTTGTTTTGCGCAATAATGATGGCACGGGTATCATCCGATTACAATACACCGACCTGCGTACAAAGACAAAAAATATTGTTGAAATGCAGATGGAGGAACATTTTGGTGAGGATGATAATAGAAATGAAGATACTACCGTACTCATCTATGTGGGACTTGACCAGGTTCAGATCTTGGGCAAAGTAATGTACGAACCCGATCATTATGTATTTAAATTAAGCGATGATGGATTTTATGATCCTGATTATGTATTGTCAATAAAAAAAGATGGCACCGAAGATATTGGCGAATTAGATGAAGTAACTTTATTAAATCAGGATGATCTCACAGAGGATTTTGTACTTCAGTTTTTTACCAAAGATGATGAATTTTATCAAAACCTTTTTACTGCAGAAGTACGAACACTTACTGCACAGGAAAAACAAACCAAGATGTTTTTATTATTAGTGGCTAATACCAATGATAAAAAAATTGGAAAAACCTGTATGGTTGATAAAGACAATACTCAGGCTACATTGGGCGAGATGGCGGAGTTTATGGGCATCCAATTTGTTCCGACGGTCATTGAAGGAAATGATTTTAGTAAAGCCAATGTTGACAAAGCATTAAGTGGATTAAGGCCCGGCCCGAATGATATTGTGGTGTTTTATTATTCCGGTCACGGCTTTAGTGATGCAAAAGATGCTTCTACATTTCCATATATGGATCTAAGGGATAAAAGCTACCAGGCTTTTGGCGGGCAGTATGCAATGAACATCGAAGCTGTTTATCAAAAGATAAAATCAAAAGGGGCAAGGTTAAATTTGGTGTTAAGTGATTGTTGTAATAACGACCCTTCTCAATCTAACAATATAAGTTCCGAAGCACCAAGCACAAGAGTTTCTTCTATAGGTTGGGATAAAAATAAATGCCTTTCACTTTTTATCAATCAGAAAAAATCATTACTTGTAACAGCAGCACAAAAGGGAGAGTTGTCTGCAGGTAACGGTGCTGATGGTGGTTTCTTCACTTACAATTTCCGTGAAGCGTTAGAAAAAATGGTGGGCATAGCAAGTAAAAAAGCAAATCCTACATGGGATGAAATCGTTATGGATGCTAAAAAAGGCACTATAGAAAGAGCCAATCGCACTTTGTGCCGTCAGTTGGATGATAGTCTGAAAGATTGTGTGCAGCACCCTGTTGCAAAATTTGATTAATTCCCAATTTTATTTTTTCGGCATTGTGGATTTAATGATCTCTGCTGCAGCGAAAGATTCAAGCATAATCATTGGGAACCTATTGGCCATTTTCTGGCCAGCTGTTGTTTTATAAAATTTTATTAACTGCTTTAATTCCCTATAAGTAAATTCTTTTCTATAAATCCAACTAACAGCATTATTGAGCAAACGATGGCCATCACCAATTGTAAAATAATCTGATTGTTTTTTTAATTCAGCTTCAGGGATCTCACCTTTAGTTTTTTCTTCGCCGATTTTAAATGCTATTGCTTCGTCTATATTAAAGCCGCCCTTTACCTTTCGTAATTCGATAATCTTTTTGGTTATTTTATCATGCGGTATTTCAGAGGTATCAATTTTATAATTTTTAACTTCCGTAGCGATCATTTCAAAAACACTTGAAGAGCTTTCATTATTATTTTGGGCATTAATGACAGCACTATAAAGAGTCATTGTGATTAGCAGGCAAAAAATTTTATGTTTCATTTTTAATGGTTTCTTTTGGAGTAGCTCAAATTAAGGATAATAGTCTTTAGTTGTTTCGTAATTAATCTTATTATGTAGTAATAAAGATTTTATCTTTAGCCCCTCATGAGTGTATATACCACAAAATCAGTTATTATTATTACTTGTCCTAAACGTCTTGCAACCTATTTAGAATTAGAAGTAAAAGAGTTGGGATTTCCAATAGAAGAAACATTTATTACGGGTGTAAAGCTTTCCGGTACTATTAATGATTGTATAAAATTAAACCTCAACCTGCGCTGTGCAAGCCAGGTCTTATATAGTTTGAAATCATTTGAAGCCAGTGATGCAGATGATATATATAATCAACTCGCTGATTATCCTTGGGAAACACTTTTGCCCGAGCCGGGTTATTTTTCTATAACAAGTAATGTAAATAATCCTACGATTAATAATAGCATGTTTGCTAATCTGCGGGTAAAAGATGCAATAGTTGATCGCATCAGGGACAAAAAAGGAACAAGGCCATCAACAGGATCAGAGCTTACAGGAGCTGTGATACATTTATTCTGGAAAAATGAATATGCAGAAATATTCATTGATACATCAGGTGATTCTCTTGGTAGGCACGGCTATAGAAAAATACCCGGACAAGCACCAATGCTCGAAGCACTAGCAGCAGCAACGATACTAGCAACGCGATGGGATAAACATTCGCCTTTTGTAAATCCCATGTGTGGATCGGGAACACTGGCGATAGAAGCGGCTATGATTGCTACAAATAGACGGCCGGGATTGTTTCGCACCAATTTTGCTTTTATGCATTTGCAAGGATATGACGAAAGTATTTATTTAAAAGAAGATGCTTTGTTAGAAGAACAAATTATTGAAGTGCCGGGTTTGCGCATCATTGCAACAGATTATAGTGCAAGAGCAATTGAGAATGCAAGAAAAAATGCCGTGGCCGCTGGTGTTGCTAACCTGATTGATTTTGATGTTTGTGATTTTGCAGCAACGGAAGTTCCCACTGATGTTACGGGAGTATTTTATGTAAATCCTGAGTATGGTGAAAGGTTGGGGGACATCAACGAACTGGAAAAAACCTATAGCCGTATTGGTGATTTTATGAAACAAAAATGTGGAGGCTATTACGGCTATGTATTTACAGGAAATTTAGAATTGGCAAAAAAGATTGGATTGAAAGCAAAGCGCCGGATTGAATTTTATACCAGCAAAATTGATTGCCGATTATTAGAATATGAATTGTATAGTGGAACCAGGAATTTAGTAAAAGAAAATTAATTGAAATAAGAAACGATATACAATGGAACTTTCAGCATTACAACAATTAGTAAAAGATCGCTATTATAAACTTGATAATGAAAGAGGTATTTATCACACCGCTTTGTGGTTTCATGAAGAAGTAGGGGAGCTTTCCTCTGCTATCGCCAGTGGCGATAAGGAAAATGCAAAAGAAGAGTTTGCTGATGTATTAATGTGGTTAATGACGTTAGCAAACCTGATGCAGATTGATATGGAAGAAGCGGTAGCGACTTATTTAAATAACCCTAAAAAGCTACCTTCAAAATAATTTATACATCGGCTTCATTAAAAGATAAATGGATGCTGGTGATTTTTGCAGTTACTTTTCGGTATTTAATACCAGCTTTATCCAGCATAAATTTGGAAGCTTTAAAAACATCGTTGCCTTCATATTTATCTGATAAATAAATTACTTCTGTTATTCCTGATTGTATAATTGCTTTTGCACATTCATTGCAAGGAAATAATGCTGTATAGATTTTACAATCTTTTAAATCCATACCGATGTTATTCAGGATTGCATTTAATTCTGCATGACAGATATACGGATATTTAGTATCAAGAAATTCTCCTTGCTTTTCCCAAGGGAAATCATCGTCGCTGCAACCGATAGGTAATCCATTATAGCCTGCACCGACAATTTTATTTTTAGTATTCACAATACAAGCACCAACTTGAGTACTTGGGTCTTTACTTCTTTTTGCAGATAACAAAGCCACTCCCATAAAATATTCATCCCATGAAATATAATCTTGTCTTTTATTCATACAATTGTATTATTGAAAACTAAAATCCCAAAGAGGTTTTGCTCCAAGTAAGTGCTCTACAAAATAATTCCATTTCTTTTTTGTAAAATAATCATTGTACTTGCCCACATATCCATGGTGTTGGCTTGGTAATATCAACATATCAAATTCCTTATCTGCTTTTACTAAGGCTTCTGCTAATTTGAATGTTGCTGACGGATTTACATTTTCATCAATACCGCCATGTACTAATAATAATTTTCCTTTGAGATTTGCTGCCATAGTGATATTGGAAACTTGATTGTAAGTAGAATCAACCGGCCAACCCATATACATTTCGGGCCACCAATCTTTTTCCATTCTGAAATCATGATCGCCGGAACTGGCCACTGCCACTTTATAAAAATCAGGAAACTCCAATACAGCATGGCCTGCATCATAACCACCCGCTGAATGGCCAAAGATGCCAGCCTTACTTGCATCCATCCACGAATATTTTTTTGCCAAATCTTTTATTGCAATTACATGGTCAGTCAAATTCTTTCCCATGTTTTTGTAGGAAACATTATGAAATGCTTTTGAACGGTTGGCCGTACCTAATCCATCAACAGTTATGACAATAAATCCTAGCTCAGCCAAAGCTTGATTGGAACGGGCAAGAGAAGCCATAAAATTTCTTGGAAACATAAATGTATGCGGCCCGGTATAAGTTTGATCTATAACGGGATATTTTTTTGCGGGATTAAAATTTGTCGGCTTCCAGATAGCGCCATAGATCGTTGTTTTACCATCACGGGCAGTGGTGGTGAATATTTCCGGAAAATGATAATTCATTGCTAATAGTGCATCAATATTTGCTTTCGCTAATTCGGATACAATTTTTCCTGAACCACTTTCCCTTAACACAGAACGTGGCGCCTGATCCAATGTAGAAATATTATCAGTGAAATAATTTCCATCCGGAGATACAAAAACATCATGATTGGCATTTTCGGGAGTGAGCAATGTCAATCCCGTCCCATCCATTTTTATTTTGTATAAGAACTGGTAATAAGGATTGCGATCTTTTTCTTTTCCTGACGCAGTAAAAAGAATGGTTCCTGTTTTATCATTAGTATATATTACATCATTTACATAATAATCACCACTCGTAACAGGGGTTAATTTTTTTTCCTTTATGTTGAAAAGGTACAATTGCCGCCATCCACTTTGTTCCGAAATCATAAACATTTTATCATTCTCATCATTCAACCAGGAATTGTAATTATCAATATTAGTGCTGCTTGTTTCTGTATATATCTTTTCCTGCGTTTTATTTATTAAATCATAACGATATAAATTTTTTTGCTGATAGCCTCGAACGGTATTTTCTATATATGAAATACCGGGTTCTTTACTCCAATCAAACGAGGCTGCATTTACATTTCTAAATTCATCTTTCCGAATTTCTTCCCCTGTTTCAACATTGAAGTAAACGGGTATCATATAAACCATATTCGTGTCACCAGGCGAGCCCCGGTAGTAGGAGAGCAGTTTTGGTTTGTATAGTGTGTCAATACTCCAATCCAGTAAATACATTTTTTCTCCTTTGCGTAAATCGCAAATAAAAGTTTGTATCCATTTAGAATCAGGTGACCAGTTGCCAGCGAAATGCGGAGGACGTTCACCGTTTTCGCCTTCTATTAATTCGCCCCAGCCATAATAACTGGCGTACTCATAGTTTTTTGTTCCTGCAGTGCTTAATTGTTTTATTTCTCCAGTCGCAGTTGACTTAATATATAAGTTGTATCCTTTGTTAAATGCGATCCATTTTCCATCGGGTGATTTTCGTTCCATTGGATTAAAAACATCTCTTTTTTTCGCAGTCAATGTGTAAGAATTCAGATCTAGTGAATAATCTTTTCCTTGTACGTTAAATTCAATAGTTGATTTATTAATATAACGGAATGTGGTAAAGGGTAAATCTGTTGCTTTGAATTCTTTTTTCAATGAATCACTTAATAACTTTGAAAGCCGTGTATGATCAAACATATCTTCCACCTGCATTTTTTTCCATTCCATCTTTTTAAAAACCTTACCTTCTTTGGTTTGAGATAGGAATGAGAAACCCGTACTATCACCAAACCAGTTGTATTGGATATTGGCATTAAAAACCTTTTTGTTAATCAAATTTGTATTAAGAAAAGAAACCGCACGGGCATAATCTTGTTTTCCAGGTTGTTGAGAATATGAATACGAGAAGATTAATGTACTTGCGAGAATGAAAACAATCTTTTTCATGCGGTTATTTTTAGCTGCTTAAAAATAAGTCTTTTCAGCAAGTGCCGCATATTGGAGGTTGAAAGTTTTGACGAAGGGTAATTATGACTACATATAGCAATAGTTTAGAATCCGATTTACTTAGCTACCGCAATTTTTATTTTTTTGTTTTTTAATTTTTGCTCTTTGATAAGTTGCAATGTATTACTCACCTTTATTTTCTTTACTGCTACGAACGAGAAAAAATCTTTTACTTCTATCAGGCCAATGTCTTCTTTTTTCAATTGCCCTTTATTGGATAAAAATCCAACAATGTCAATTTTATTCACCTTGTCTTTTTTACCAGCAGCAATAAATAGAGTAGACCATTGCGGTTTGTCCGGGAGATTAGTAATTTCTGGTAGGTTTATTGTTTCAATATTTTGGTCAATATATTCAGGGAGTTTTTCTTCAGGAGAAAGAATTAAAATAGCTGTACCACTTGCATCCATCCGGGCAGTTCTTCCATTACGATGTGTAAAAATATCTTGGCTGGAAGGGAGATGGTAATGAATAATGTAGCGGATGTTCGTAATATCCAAACCTCTTGATGCAAGGTCTGTTGTTACCAATACATTCGCGGTTCCATTTCTGAATTTGCAAAGTGCCGCATCACGTTCCTGTTGTTCTAATGCACCATGGTAAAATTCATTGATAATATCTTTGTCTTTTAAAAACTTACTGGTACGCTCTACTGATTCACGGTGATTGCAAAATATAATAATAGATCTGTTTCCCAACATGCATATCAAACGAAAAAGCGTTTCTAATTTATCCTTTCCATCACTTTCAACCTTCTTAACAGTAAGCCCGGTTTCTTCATCCTTATCATTCAAAAAATTAAGCACTGTCGGATCGGTCATATTGATGAAAGCAGGAATTTCCAAAGCCTTTGTTGCAGACGTCAACATTCTTTTATTTATTGATTTTAAGGAACCAATAATAAAAGACATTTCATCAACAAAGCCAAGTTCCAATGATTTATCAAATTCATCCAATATCATTGTTTCAATACTATCCGTTGTAATATTTCCTCTTCTTATATGATCTGCTAGTCGGCCCGGAGTACCAATTAGTAATGCTGGTGCCTGTTTCAAATTATTTTCTTCTGTCTCTCTCAAATGGCCGCCATAGCAACAGGTAACCTTAAATGGAGTGCCTAAACTTTTGAAAACGGTTTCGATTTGTAATGCTAATTCACGGGACGGCACTATAATTATAGCCTGGGTTTTGGTATTTGCAGGATCTAATGATTTAACTATCGGTAGGAGAAAAGCCAATGTTTTGCCAGAACCTGTGGCCGACAATAGCAAAATATTGCAATTATTTGCTGCAGCTTCCAGAGAAGCTAGCTGCATTTCATTAAGCGACTTAATTTTTAATTTAGCTAAAATATCATCGATAGCAATTTCTTTCGTAAGCATCTGCAAAAGTAAGCTTGTTTTGCTGCTGGTCAATTTTTGAGTTATTGGCTTAGTATTTGGCTGTATCATCTAAATAATAGTTTATGAGAAAATTAATCGCCCTGTTAAGTATTGGAGTCTTGCTTGTATCAACTTCCTGCAATAACGAACCTGCAGTTGAAAAAAAGGAAGTGATTGTAGTACCAGCACCTCCAAAAGTTGTGGTACAAGATCCGCCTGAGAAAGCGACCACCGTTACACTGGACAAGAATGGTGTAAAAGTGACGACTAAAAAGGTGGATGTTAATTTGAAAAAACAATAAAAACCTGTAATTCATATCACTAGAAACCTATTTACAATTGGCATAGATTTTTCAGAGTTAGCTTTAAACAACTTCTATTTTTATGAGCGAGTCAAACAAAACATCTTCGAATTCGGAGACAAACAGTAAAACTGTAGAAAAGATTCCCCATAAAAAAGGGAAAGGGAAAACTGCAAAAGAATTGATGAAAAAACACATTTCTGACAAGAATGATGTGATATCGGAAGAGGATTTTAAAAATCTGGAAGTCGATTTGGATGCAGTTGATGAAACATCACACACACCTGAAATAGATGAAGGCAGAGAACGACCCAAAGACGAAGATAAAGATCCAAAAAACATAACTCCCTGGAGTGTAATAAGCGAATAGATAATCGCAAATATTATAATACCGTTTTTTAAAGTAATTGATTACTTTAAAAAACGGTATGTCCATTTTATAAGGAAGCTATTTCTTGATTGATCAGCAAAGGCATTATCAAATAAACTATTAAAAAGCGGAGCAGCAAGGTCTGCATTTGCATCAGGCGTATTTCCCTGCGACCAAACCAAATACAATTCGGAGCCGCGACGATATTCCCAGCGAACTACGAGGTTTGACCGAAACTGTACAAAATTAAAGTTAGGATTACTAAAACTATAGTCGGTGATACCATCGGTATTTTCATCAATAGAATATTGACTGTTGGCAAAATGAATTTGATTAGTATTAAATAACACAAAGCGGTCATCATAATTTTTTGCCAATGCATTCGATACATAAGCAAAGCGACTATATAGTGGACGGGTAATATATGGCTGCCCATAATATTGTAAAGTGAGATCTGGAGTAATATTATAGTTTACCCTTGCAGTGAAACGTAGTGTTTTTTGTTTTACTTCACTTACAATAGTTCGTGTAGAATTATTGTATGATATATTTCTTACAAATTGATCTTGCCTGCGGAAATTATAAGAATAGTTAGTACCAATGCTAATGTTCAATGCATTTAGCGGTTGAAATATCAATGATATACCGATATTATTTCCTTTCACCGTGTTTTCAAATCCCCAAAAATTATTAGCGCTGATGTTCGCATAGATTTTTTTTCTAAAATCACTATTTACATAAATGTTGTGACCGATACCGGCAGGTCGTCGTAATGAAGTAGCGCCTCTAAGAGCATTATTGGAAATTTCAAAAGGATTCCAAGTTACACCGGTACCAGATTGCCAGTTGTTTTTAAATGTTGCATGAGAATTTACATTGAATAACTGGAATAAAAATTTGCCACTATAATCCCATCTCGACCAATGATTATAATTCAAACGGGCATTACGAAAAACAGAAAATCCTTTTTGAAAATGAAGGCCAGCCCAAGTCCAATGATTGATTTCATTAGTAGCTAACATAAAACCGATATCATTTAACTCCAATCCTGGAGAACGTAAGGTAACCCCACTTTCAAATTTGAATACCTGCCCATGCTTGCCAGATTTACCACCAGCTTTACCAAATCGAACAGTGCCACCCATTCCTGAAAGTGAAGTACGTGTTGCATCTACTTCAAATTCTGTTGCATCTTTTCGTTGAAACAAATGTTCAAAAGCCATTTGTGTATTTAGAATTGCTTCTTTAGTTCCTTGTACGTTGCTGAAAACAACATTGCCTCTTACATACCAGGTACGATTTTTCCAAAAATGTAAAAAATCAATTCCACCGGTATATGCGTTTCGGTGTAATAAATTATCTAATCCACGTTCACGGTTTACTCCGGTAAGAATACCACCAATGATTGTATTGCCACCATTATAATCTTTCTGTAACCTGGTTACAAAAAAATTAGTAAGCGGTTCCACCATCTCTTCTCTGCGCTGGCCATTTTTATCAATAACAGCCATTTCTCTTTGTGTTACACTTTCAAGAATGCCAATGCTCAATCCTTTTTTTGTTTTACCACTGAATTTTGCAGCACCCAATATCGAAGTGTTTTGAGGATATTTTACATACTCGCCATTAGTAGTACTTGGATAGCCATGCGGCGAACTTCCAATGCGGCGAGAATAAAATAATAAATCCGCATCATAATCGCCACCAGCAGCAGAGCCGGTTAATTGGTAATCAAAAATATTTCTGCTTTCAATAAAGAAAGGACGTTGCTCGGCAAAGAAATTTTGAAAGCCATCAATACGAACTTGTGATGGATCAGCTTCCACTTGCCCAAAATCAGGGTTCACAGTAAAATCAACAATCAAATCATTGGTTATGGCAACTTTTCCATCAAGCCCTGCCGTAACTTTCGTATCAAATCCTTTTGCAAATGGATTGCCGGGTTCTTTTTTATATTTACTTGCTTGCGTAGTTACATAAGGAGCAATTTCTATTTGCCGGTGTGTAGGGATATTATTTAAACCATGCAGTTCGCCAAAACCACTTACCCATACTCCAGCATTTTGCGGGATATATTGCCAGGTGCTTCGTTCTTCTTTTCTAAAATAGCGGCGTGTTACTTGAAAGCCCCAAACTTTTTCTGGCTCATTACCATAACGCAATTGACTTAACGGAATTTTCACTTCAGCAGTCCATCCTTTATCATTCACTGCAGTTTTAGAATACCATATTGGATTCCAACTTGCATCCCAATTATTACCATTGTTAGAAACAAATTCATCACCACGAACACCAGAAACAGAAATGGTAAATGAAAATGCAGTGCGCTGGTCATGATAACTGTCGATATTGATTTCCACCCAGTCTCCCGGAAATTGATCTCGTCTTCCCATTCGTTTTACAATAGAATCAGGTGCTGAGTCCAAACATTGATATGCTACATAAAGAAATTTATTATCATATAGAATTTTGAAATTGGTTTGTTGCGTTGGTGATTTACCTTCATTCGGTTGCCACTGAATAAAATCTCCACCCCATGGCACAGCGTTCCATGCTTCTTCTTTCGGTATACCATCAAGAGTGATTGTAGAAATTAATCTTTGTGTATAATATTTTTTTCTCGGCACAGTGGAATCGCCAGGATTCGCTTTAGCGGAAAGGCATAAAATAATAAGGGATAAAAGCAGCAGGCAAGGTTTGTTCATACGGAAAAATACGTTGTGATTTAGGACTGATGAATATCATTTTTAGCAGCGGTAATTTCATCAATATATGCGGCTGAAAACTGTAAAAACTATGCGAAATTGGTCCTTTTGGCTTCTAAAATGAAATTTTATTCAGTCTTTTTTTTCTTAAAATAATCATAGCGGGTTGCAGTCATTTTATCAAGGTTCAGGCATATTAAAATATTGGTTTCGCCACTGCTTAGATTCTTATTGTCAACACCAAAAACAAAAAGTTTATTACCAGATAAAATCCAATCCGTCCATTCTGTAAGTATTGTGTTGTAAGTCCAAACGGCTTTAAAATCCTTGCTCATTACCGTCAGCAATATTTTTCCTTCACGTCCTATTTGATCTTTGTGAACAATAATACGGGAATGGCTATTTGGCAAATGGATCGGTTGTCCAGTTTGTTTATTTAATAAAAAACCACCGGCTAAAAAAGTTGAGGCTGTTTGTGCTTTCGTTAATGGTTTGTCCAGCAGAGCTTCATCATACGGTGAAATGGAATAAGTGCCGGATAATAATTTGCGCAATGCTGTTTCATCATAAACAGATTGATTATTTACACGATCACTCAATTTTTCAAATTCTTCATCACTATACAGACCGAGCCATTGCGATGATAGCGTATCTTGGTTGGATTTGATTTGAGAAAAACTATGTGAGCTGCGATTAAGATTTTCAATATTGCGATCTATTTCTTCAAGCTTCCGTTTATCTTTCTCTAAGCGACTAAGAATTTTTCCAATACTGTCCCTTTTGCTAGAAAGCCTTTCACGTTCAGGATAGTATGATTTATTGATTTGTTGGTAAGCCTGGTAAGTTATTTTTTTGGCAGCATAGTCTTGTGCCGGTCGAAGACTTTTTTGTTGATACAAACTATCAGAAAGAATCTGTATGTTTTTTAATTCATTTGCCAATGCAGTTAATTTACTTTCATAGGCCGTTTCATTTTTTTTATAATTAGAAGGAGTTGCGAGCAATGTTCTTGTACTTAATTTCCACTTGCTTCCATCTTTTGCAGTAAAATAAATATTGCTATCATTTTTATTGAATGAATAGAATTGTCTTTCAACTGGAAATTTATCAGCCAATGATTTATTTTTTTCTTCTAATATTTTTAGATCGGCAATTTTATCCAGTGTAAACGGATCGAAGGCCATTGGTTCACCCATAAACAACCAGGCGGCGTTGCCGGATGATCCTAATATCTCTATTGGGTAGTTTTTTATTTCCCGGTGATTTTTTATTTTTTTACTGGTAATAAGATCGGCTGTTTCTCCATCATTGATTTGAACATAGTACATCGTATTTACGGATTTACTAGTCATTCCCCCTTTTTGTGAATAGGAAGTTGTTTTTTGAAACTCAACGATACTGAATACAACTGCTTTTCCATTTTTTTCAAAAACTAATGCAGGACTTTTTATAAAACGTTCATCATATTTTGCCAAACAACTTTTTAGCAAAAAAATAAATCCGAAGACAATACCAGCAATAGTAATAAGGATAATCAGAACAGGTTTTTTAAGTAATAACATAGAACGAGAAGGTTATAAATTCTGTTGGTTAATGAGCTCCAAGATACTGCGTAAAAAAACGATTTTATTACAATGGAGTTTTACGATGTGTAAAAATTGCCCCCATTGTGTACAACCCTACACGGCCTTACTACGTTTTAAACTTTAATAAATCGGGCGGGGTTTTTGTTTTTTTCAAATCTAAAGTGAAAAGATGGGACATAGGGTGGTAACAGCGATGATAATAGACGATGATACGGACCTTGCTTATTTGTTGGAAAACATACTAACGAATAGAAAGATTTATGCAATGAGTGTAAATACTTTGACAGAAGCAGCTGAGTGTTTGAGTTATCTAAAGCCCACTGTTATTTTTCTTGACAATAGTTTCCCCGATGGATTGGGTGTGAATTTCATACGAAATATAAGAATGCTCGATGAAGAAATTAAAATAGTAATGATGACTGCCGAAACTTCTGAATGGATAAAGGGTAAAGCCGAAGAGGAAGGTGTGAGCTATTTTTTACAAAAGCCATTTAGCCCCGGCTCAATCGATAGTGTGTTGAATACTTTAAATTTTATAAGGGACTAATTTTTGGTCTCTTTTTTATCTTCAATTCTAAATAGTTGAAAACAATGCTGTTATAATAATTGAATGGCTTTCAATTGACACCGTTATTAACCAGCAGCGGTAAATTTTTCAATTTTGATAAAATTAGTTGTGGTGATTTAAAGATTAGCGCAAAAACTTCTATTTTGTGCGCTAAGAAATTAAAAGTTTAAACCACCACCGCTATGAACAAGTTACCACTAATTGCATTTCTATTACTTGCTTACACTTCATTTTCTCAAAACAATTACGAAAAAGCCTGGAAATCGCTGAACGAAAATAGACGTTCTGACGAAGCCAATCTTTTTGTGGATGCCGAAAAAGATCCAGCAACATTTAATGATGCCTACATCAGTAAAGTTTATTTGACCAGCTACAATGGTAAAGAAGCGTTGATTGATGATTTCGATAAAACATTTTATAGTAAAGCAGAGAATCCATATCCTTACATTTATGCATTATGGTTTAATGCTGCTGTTTTGGGAGGGTCAGGAAAAAAATATTATGATCGGCAGATAAAATTAGTCGATCGAATTATTGGAGATGAAAAAGCACCGGGTACCATTGTTGCATCTGCAAATTATCAAAGAGGATTACATAATCTTTTCTCAAACGATTTTGGGAAAACAGAAAAATATTACAACGGTGTGGGAAGTTTAAGAAACTGGCAATATGCCGGCCCGTTTGAAAATCTTTCTCAAAGCGGATTCTTTAAAAATTATGGCCCACTCGAACATCCGGAACCTGATGCTGTTTTTAAATCGCTTACTAATGCTGATGTGAAATGGATTACACCGCCTGCAGAATGTAAAGAAGGCTGGACGCCTGTTTGTTATCAGTTCAATACACAAACTGCTGTTGTGTATGCACAGAATTTCCTTAACTCTCCGATAGATCAAACCGTTTATTGTAATGTGGGTGTTGCAGGTTCAATTAAAGTATGGATCAATGATGAGTTGATCGTATCCGACGTAAAAGAACGGATAACAGAAATGGATGTGTATACCGTGAAGTATGATTTAAAGAAAGGCGTGAACAGGGTATTGGTTCAATTGGGGTTTACTAATTCTTCCTTTCCTAATTTCTGTATACGCTTTACAGATGATAAACTTCGTCAAATACAAAATATAACGGGATCTGCTAACTATGCGCCTTATCCGAAAGCGACAGCAAATAAAAAATATCAGGTGATTCCTCATTTTGCCGAAGCCTTTTTTCAAGATAAAATTGCGAAGCAGCCAGATAACATGGTGAATTATTTATTGCTTGCCGATGTGTATTTGAGAAATCAAAAAGTGACGGAAGCAAGAAACTTGGTTACTGATGCCATGGCAAAGGCACCGGACAATTGCTTGCTGAAAATGAAGATGGCAGAAGTTTTAATTAAGGAAGATAATAGAACCTTATTATTAGAAGAAATAGAAAAAATTAAACAGGCTGACCCGGAAAGTTTAGTAGTGATGGATATGAAGATTAAAGAGTTGTTTAATAATCAGAAGTATGAAGATGGTGCGACCGAATTAGAAAAACGTATTCAGATACATGGTGAAGATTTAAATACGGCTTCCTATAAAATTCTACTATTGGTACATGAAAATAAATATGAAGACCTGGTAAAAGAAGTAGAAAAGATTTTTACCAAATATCCTGACAATTCAAAATTTATTGAGTTGATGTATGCAATCAAAAAGGAAGTATACAAAGACAATAAAGGCGCAATGAAGGTGTATGAAAACTTCATGAAGAACAATTATGACTATGGAGTATATGAGAAGTATGCAAGCTTGTTGTCGGAACAAGGAAGTAATGAAAAGGCATTAGATATAAAAAAGAAATTGGCAGAAAACTTTCCTTACTCACCTGATGGCTACTACAAGCTGTCCAAATATTATTATTCAGCTAAACAATATGATAAAGCAGAGGATTATATCAAGCAGGCTTTGGCGCTTTCACCTTACAATGAATCTTTTTGGGAACAGATGGGCGATATAAAAAGTGAAAAGAAAAATACGGCCGAATCATTGGAAGCCTACAATCAATCATTGAAGTACGATCCGAATCAATATAATATCATCAATAAAATAAGGAAGTTGAATGGCAAATCAGAGTTGTATAAGTTGTTTCCTGAGATTGATATTGCCAAAACAATAAAAGAAGACAATCCTTCAGAGGCAAAGAATACCGACTACGGTTATTATTATATACTTGATCAGAAAGATGTGATTTTATATCCCGGGGGTGCTACAGAGGAATATTATACCATGCTAATTAAAATCACCAATGAAAAAGGAGTTGATCGATACAAAGAATCGTCAATAGGTTATAATAATTCACAAAACTTGTTGATTGAAAAAGCCGAGGTGATTAAAAAAAGTAATGCGAAAATTGAAGGAGAAAGAAATGGTAACGAAGTTGTGTTTACCAATCTGGAAGTAGGAGATGTGGTAGTATTTAAATATCGCCTGCAAAGTTTCGTCTATGGACGTTTTGGTAAAGAGTATTGGGATAAATATTATATGGATGGACAAATTTATTCAAGTGCTGTAAAGTATAATATTTTGGCTCCTGCTGATTTGAAAGTTAACTATGTAATTAATAACTCCACTGTTAAACCGGTAATAAAAGATGTTGAAAATTTTAAACAGTATAGTTGGGAGTTATTAAAAGCAGCACCTCAAAAAGACGAACCACTAATGCCGGTTTTGGCAGACGTTGCTCCAATCCTCCACATTTCAACTATACCTGTATGGAAAGAAATTGCTGATTGGTACAGTGATATTTGTAATAATAAGGCGGAAGAAGATTTCGAAATCGTGGCTCTGTATAAAAAATTGTTTCCTGATGGACAAAAAGCAATCACACAGTTTCAAAAAGCCAAAATTATTTACGAATACATTGAATCGAATATTCGATACAGTTCTGTTTCTTTCCGTCAGAGTGCTTATGTACCCCAAAGGGCATCAGCGACACTTACTACAAGGCTTGGTGATTGTAAGGATCTGTCAAGTTTGTTTGTAACACTAGCACACATGGCTGGCATTAATGCACAAATGGTATTGGTAGATACAAGGGATAATGGTGAAAAGCACATTATTTTACCAAGTGTGGAATTCAACCATTGTATTGTAAGAACTATACTGGATAACAAGAGTTATTATATTGAAATGACAGATAACTATTTGCCATTTGCAAGTTTGCCGAATAATTTACTGGGTGCGGTTATATTGGAAATTCCTTCTAAGAATATTACTGATAAGCCAGAATTGAAATTATTGAAAACGAGCAGCAGGACAAATGATATGGTGAAAAGAATCGTAGACATTAAGCCCGTAGAATCAGATTTAAACATGACCGTAAAAACTGTAATGACTGGCGCACTTTCTTCTAATATTCGTAATGAATATGTGAATATGGATAGTGAAAAACAAATACAATCCATGGAAAAAACTGTTGCAGGCCGTTATAAGAATAATGTGAAATTGGATAAAATCAGTTTTAAAGAAATTGAAAAACTGAATGATTCGGTTGAATACAGCTATAGTTTCAAAGTAAAGAATGAAGTTTCTGAAATTGGTTCTTTGAAAACATTCCGTGTAGTGTATCCAGATGTAGTAGCATCGCTGGATAATTTTTCATCGGATACAAGAACTTACCCGATTGAATATTGGAGCTATGAAAATGCTGACAATTATGAAACGGTGGTTAATATTAGTGCGCCAACTGGAACTAAGTTTGTTGAATTACCAACATCAGAATCTTTAAGCTTTAAGGATATAAAGTTCAGTATTCAGTATACTTTAAAAGCACCTGATAAATTAGTGATCACCCGAAAGTTTAGTAATGGCAGAAAGAATATTGCTGCAGCTGATTATGCGGAATTCAAAACATTTTTTGAAAAAGTAGTAAAAGCAGAACAGAAATTTGTTGCTTATAAATAATTCTAGTTGATAAGCATACATATTGTTAATTAAAATAAAAGGAGATCGTTTGATCCCCTTTTTGTTTACCAGTTCAAAAGCTTAGTAATCTACTCTTAATTCTATTCTTTTATTTTTCATTCTTCCTGTTGCAGTTTTATTGTCGGCTATCGGTTGTGTTTCACCAAAACCTTCCGCAGTAATTCTGCTTTCGCTGATTCCTTTGCTCACTAAATAATCTTTAACTGCTGTGGCACGTTCTTCCGATAACTTCATATTTGCATCATCATCACCAGCATTATCTGTATGCCCTTCTACTCTTATACGTAAGCCTGGGTTGTCGTTCATTATTTTCACCACTTGATCTAAAGATGCAGTTGATTTTGTGGTAAGCTTTGCATTTGTTGAACCGAATGAAATATTTTGTCCGCTTGCACCCAATGATTTGCTCACATTAGCTGGTACATCTGGGCAACCTTTGTTTGCTGTAGTTCCTGAAAGATCAGGGCATCTGTCTTCTTCATCATTGATACCATCACCATCTTTATCTGGAATAGGGCAACCATCATATTTTGCAGTGCCGGCTTCATTCGGACATTTATCCAATTCATCATTAATTCCATCTTTATCACTATCTGGAATAGGGCAACCATCATATTTTGCAAGACCCGCTTCATTTGCGCATTTATCCATTTCATCATTTACACCATCACCATCACTATCTGGGATGGGGCAACCATTGTATTTTGCAAGACCTGCTTGATTAGGACATTTATCTTCATTATCATTAATGCCATCACCATCGCTATCAGGAACTACCACCACTGGTTCAACGACGGGAACGTCAGTAGCTTTATAAGTAGATGTTTTTGATCCAAACAAACGAATTTTCAAACCAACTTGAATGTTTTGATTTTTATATTCTGTGGTTGGATGATTTACTCTGTTATCCATATTTGATAAACCGTGAATATATCGTCCAAACACTGCTACTCTTGCATGAGGGAATAATTCAACGCCGCCAAACACTGATAAACTTGTTTTATTAAAGTCTTCTTTTCTAGCAATATTTCTATCATCTTGAACGGAAGTAACAAAATCTACCTGGGGCCCTAGGGCAAAGGCCAGTTTATTTCCTGCATGGATTTTTAAAGCAACGGGAAGTGCTACATAGTAAATTTTACCATCATTCAATAATTGTGGAGTAGCACTATTAGTTAAGTAATCATAAGTACTGAACATTAATTGTGGCTCAAGTGATAAATGTGTTGAAAGAGGAAAATTAATCCATCCGCCAGCAGCCCAACTTGTTTTTGTATCGTAACTAAGAGAAGTGGTATTTCCCTCTTCAGGTATTCTGAATTTGCTAAAGTTTGCTGCTCCTAATAAGCCACCAGAAACCGAATATTTTGTACGAGCCGGGGTTTCATTGTCCTGTGCCATAAGGCTACTACAGGTTAGGGTAAGTGATAATAATAAGAGTGAAGGTTTCATAAAGTTTTTTTTAAGATTGTTGATTTTTATTTACATCACAATCAAACGTTTTCAAAAGTTATACCAACCACTTATATAATTTATGAGTAAAAAAATCCACGTTATTATTTTCGTGTTGAAGTTTTATTTTTTTAAATGTTGTAAATGAATGTAAGACATAGAACTGTATTCATCTTTTTTATTGGAAAATAACTTGGCATGTTTTTCCAATTAGATGTAATATGATTATACAATCTTTTCGTAAACCACAATTTCTCAACAAACTATTTTTCGTTCTTCTTTTAATTGGGGAAACTTTTACCATTCACGGGCAAAATTCACTACCTACACCACAGTTTATAGCAGAGGAGAATAATTTTATTAGCGCAGTACAGGTGATACCCGGAGATAATATGCAGACATTGCCCATTGTTAGAAGCTTTCAAAGTCAGTTAAATAAAATTAAGGGAACAATAGATAATAATAGTCAACTATCGCTCATCGAAAAAGATAAGGCTAGGCGAAGTATTATTTTTTTTATGCAAGGAATTACTAGGCGGCTAAAAGAAAGAAAGATTCATCTATATGATATTCCAGGCTTGTCTGATTCATACGAAATAATTTTGCGGGCAATAATAAGTAAGCAAGTAATTCTTCCATTGATTAAAAACTTTAATCCGTTAGAAACTGATTTGATGGCTACTGCATTTACTCAGTATGATGAACAACTCCTTTTGAATAATATTGCCACTTTTAAAAGAATGCAAACAACTCCGGCTTTTATATTTTCCTTTTTAGAATCCAAACCCGGCTATTTATGGGCGGATTCACTGCTGGTATATGCTGCAATGAGTGATCCTATGAGCATGGTGTATTACCTGAAAAAGGATAATGGTATTATACAACAAAAAATTCGGGCATCCTCAAATCAATATATACAGCAAGTCGTTTCTTTTGCGGGCGAGAAAAATGCGGCTGAGTTAGTTGTTTTTACAGATGAATTGTCAAGACAAGAAATAAATGCATCAGAAATTATTGCAACAAGGGCTGCACCGGTTAAATATTTTCAATTGTTAGTTAATACCTATCTATCTACAAAAATCAATAACGAAATATCTAAAAGCCCACTTAAAAAAGCGCTAAAGGAAAAAGCAATATCTTTTTTTATCAATCCTGTAAACGACCTACATAATTCAACGGAGAAAATTCGATTTGCATCTGTCAATGATTTAAGGCCGCAGGATATTTATTTTATAATAACTAAGAGCGGAGAGGAGTTGTATACCTCCAGCTATCTTGGTTTGTACAAAAGGTTAATGAATAATTATACCAATGGGTATGCTGATTCGTTGTTAGATATAGTAGGTTGGCGTGACCTAAATGTTTTTTTAAGGATGGCTGCGAATTATAACGTACTGTCTGATTTTTTAAATCGGCTAAGCCCTGCTACCACTCAGAAAGTAGTACATTTTTTTGTAAGCAATATTGAAACACCATCCTATACTGCAGTAGAAAGAGCGATGGATATTGCAGATTGTTTTGGGGCTTTGAAAGATTCTACATCAGCAAAAGAGTTACTTCGTGAAGAGATTGCAGGTAATTTGAAACGTTGCACCGAAGCTCAACATTTGCAAGGAATGCGCCTGTATTCTATTCTCAGTGATCTCTTCACTTTAACTAACAGTGATTTAGGATTACAGCGTTTGTGGGGAATACTTGGTGATTATGAAAATTTGCCGTTTGTATCAATAACAGATTCTAAAGGTCAGATTTCTGAAGCTGTTTTATTTTATGGTGATGAAGATGGAGTTGCTTCTTTTCAAAATTTTTTACAAGCTTATAATAATAAATCAAAATGGGAAGTTCAAAAAAACAATAATTGGGTCACTATTCGTTCGCTTGATACATCGTTCACTATTTATGCTAACAGGCCATTATCTATGGAAAAACAGTATGATGTAGCAGCCCAAGATAGCCTTTTCGATTATTTGGCTAACAATGAAATTGATCCTTCCATATTAGTCCATCGTGGGCATAGCTATCATCTTGAAAAAACATTGAAAAGGATAACCGCAACAACCAAGTTAGCAATACTAGGTTCTTGTGGTGGATACAACAAAGCAATTAGTATTGCTGTGCTAAATAATAATATTCAAGTCATCGGCTCAAAAAAAACCGGTACTAAAAGTGTTAATGATCCAATATTGGATGAGATTAATACGACAATCAGCAACGGAATTGATATTTCCTGGCCTGCAATATGGAACCAACTAGGGGAGCGATTCAAAAATGATAAGGCCGCGTTAAGTATGTTTGAAGAATATTTTCCTCCCAGTCATAATCCCGGGTTGTTTTTATTCAAATTGTACCAATCAAATAAAACGGTTGCGCTCAAATAGAGAAAAAATTATTTTACTTTTTTGAATTCTATTGATCTAAAATCAACCCCACCATGTTTTACGATAACACGAATCTCATTTAACCCTTTTTGTAAACTGATATTTTTGGCCGCAACTGTCTCCCAATTTTTTGAACTGGCAAGTTCAACAGATACTGTTTGCTTTCTATTTGCTTGTATTAAAAATTCTCCGGGTTGTTGTTTCGCAGTATAGTTCAAGTTCAAATCATAATTACCTGGGCTAGTTACATTCACAGTGTATTGAAGCCATTCGCCATCTTCAATATGCGTTACATAGTAATTAGCTTTAGTGATAGAATCTGCACTGATATCAACTCCATCATTTCTATATATACTTCCACGGTTCCACGGCTCTCGTTTTCCAGTACTTACATGATAATTGGCGGTATCAGTATCATAATAGGCAATTCCATTTCTGCCCAAATCATAATCAACTGCATTCAGTATTGTTTTGTCACTAATGATATTTGCTTTGAAAGGAATTGAAGTAGGAGAGTGTGGTTGACGGAACATTGCATCAATCACATCCCGTTTCATAATCGTGTTTTCCAATTTAGCTGATTCAGCCAATTTCATAATACCACTATAAGCTTCTTCTGCTGTAGGTTTATTTCCTCTTTTACCCCAGTAAGCAATTACTTTATCATAATCTGGGTTGGATAAAATTTGCATAGGATTATTATTGCCTAATTTTTTCAATGGCCACCAGGCCCATCCTATATTATTATTTTCGAGCAACTGAATTGCATCTGCAAACCATACATTGGAGTTTTCACCGGTTTCACCTAGCCAAACCGGTACATTGTATTGTTCCCTTGCATTTAAAATATGTTGAATGGATGCTTGCGTATTAAAATTCCAATATTTATGAAAACTCAATACCATATTATTATCCCACGGAGGATAGATACCATTGTAATTATTTCCCCATCCATTTCCTTCGATGATGATGATATGATTTTTATCCACTTCTCTGATGGCAGTTGTGATATCCATCATTAATTTTCGAAGCGGAGCATTACTTTTTTCTTTTAATCCATTTTTATCATTTGCAGGGTCTTCAAATCCCCAATTGGGTTCGTTAATAATATCATATGCACCGATCCATTTTTCATTTACATAACGTTCTGCTAATTTCTTCCACAGCGCAATTGTTTTTTTCTGATTCTCTTCACTGTCCCATAACGAAGGTGTAGCAGGATCCCGATCGGAAATATTCAAATCATTTCCTTGTCCGCCTGGTGCAGCATGTAAATCTAAAATGAGATACATATTATTTGCCTTACACCAAGCCAATAAACTATCGGTCATTTGAAAACCTTTTTCTAACCAGGTATTTTCATTCTTTACTTTTTCTTTTTCTATTGGCAACGTATATAAATTGAAATGCATCGGCAACCGAACAGAATTAAAACCCCATGCTTTCATTGAATCAATATCAATTTTTCGGGTATGATTGGAAAGCCATGCAGCATAAAAATTTTCCGTTTTTTTTGGGCCAATTAAATCCACCAATCTTGATTTTATTCTATGTTGCTGCCCCTCAGCATTAACTTTCAGCATATAGCCTTCCTGGAGCATCCAGCCGCCCAACCCAACGCCGCGTAGCAATACATTCTCGCCATTTTGGTTGACAATCTTCTGACCACTGGTTTTCAAATAACCTTGAGCATTTGGAGCTGTATTGATAAAAAAAACAGTGATAAAAATCGTAAAAATTGATCTAATTTTTGACATGGTCTGAACTTAAAATGATTGGCCTTTTGTTATCAAATATTGTAGGAATAATACTCAAGCCAGGAGAAGATTCTTAAAAAAGGCGGTAAATACAAACTTTGACAAGTCCGTATAAACCGCCATACTGCTTGCTTATTTCCTCTTTTGCTAAGCTAATGCATTGCAACGATCGTTAGCTAAAAACATGCCCCATCATTACCACAACAGTTAGTATCACATGTATTGTTTATCAGCATTTAACGCCCTCTCAAAACCACATCATGCCCCTTAATTATTCAGCCGATTTCATTATCTTCATAGCAACAGATAATTATGCTTGCCAAACGGTTATTTATTATCCTGTTTTTTGCGATTGAAACTGCAAAGGCGCAGAACACCATTGCCTTTCCTGATATCATCAATTACTCAAAACAGGTCTTCAATGCGGGTCCCGCCAGCTGGCAAATATGCCAGGATAAAAAGGGAATAATATATGTCGCCAATGATGAAGGGTTGTTAACTTTCGATGGCAACTTTTGGAAAAAATATCCATCTCCTGGTGGTGGTGCAATACGTTCTTTGGCCCTTGCTCCCGACGGTAAAATATATGTCGGTTCTTCCGGCGAGATCGGCTATTTCGAAGCTGATAAAATGGGTTCGCTTACTTATACTTCACTCAATACAATTATTCCAAAAGATGAAAAAGATTTTACTGAAGTATGGAATATTGTTTTGTATGGCGAGAGTATTTTCTTTCGATCATTCAAAAGAATTTTCGAGTATCGAAATAATAAAATGACCGTTTACAAAGGTCTTTCCTGGAGTTATCTTGGAACAAGTAATGGGAAATTAATCACTAAGGCTTTTGGAAAAGGATTATTAGTTTTCAAAAATGATATATGGGCACCTTTCATTCAAGGTGATACGTTGGTTGAGAATGCACAGGTAACAGGACTGCTTCCATTAAATAAGGACAGCACTTTATTACTTACAAAAAAACATGGTGCTTACATACTGTATAATGATCGGCTTTTATCATTTCGTACCCCTGATATGCAGATGATAAGCGAAAAAAATCCGTATGGTGCAACTTTCATTGATACTAATCATATTGCGATCATCACGAGCCTTGGCGGATGTTTTATAATCAATAAAGAAGGCTATTTCATTCAACGTCTCGCTAAACCAGAGGGGTTGCAGAGCAACGACATTATCACTGCTTTTATTGATAGAGAAAAAAATATCTGGCTTGGACTTAATAATGGTATCGATTTTATTGCATACAATAATGCTATACGGCATATTTATCCCGATTACCAGGAGCATAGTGGTGGGAGGGCAGCAATGATTTTCAATAAAAATTTATTCATTGGCACTTCCAATGGATTGTACAGAGCACCGTTAAATGAACAAAAGGATTTAAGCTATGTGCAAAGCAGCTTTGAATCTATACCCAATACAAAAGGACAAGTATGGAATTTATCTGAAGTGAATGGCGAATTATTGATGGGACATAATGATGGCTTTTTTGTCATTAAAAACAATGTACCACAGGTTGTAGATCCAAGTACCGGTTTCTGGACTTTTTTACCACTGAGTAATATCGTGCCTTCGGCAGTTATTCTCGCTGGGACTTATAATGGAATCAATTTTTACAATTATCAAAAAGGTATTTTTTCAAATCCGTCTATACATTCTCATTTTGAATCGGTGCGATTTATAGCAATGGATAATAATATTGCGTGGGGTTCTCATCCGAATAAGGGTATTTATAAAGTCCAAGTGAATAACGGTGTGAATCCGGTTTATTCTGTTTATGAAGACAAAAAAGGAATTCTTTCAAAAAATAATAATCATATCTATCAACTAAAACGCCGGATCATTTTTACAAGTGATAAAGGCATTTTTGAATATGATAATAAAACTGAAGATTTTATTCCGTCCATCTTTTTAAGAAAAATATTTGGAGATGTGTCGGTAGAGTATCTAAAGGAAGATAGTGAAGGAAATATTTGGTTTGTAGAAAATAAGCGGCTGGGTGTTGTTGACTTTTCAACAAAAGAGCCCACGATTGTTCATTTTCCAGAATTGAACAATAAAATAATGGCCGGTGGATTTGAATATGTATATCCTTATGATCGTAACAACATATTTGTGGCGGGAGAAGAAGGATTTTATTTGATCAATTATGAACAATACCGAACTGCAAAAGAAACTATTCCAATATTAATCAGTAATGTTAGAATTACCAATAAAAGAGATAGTGTTATTCTAGGCGCATATTACACGGAGCCAACGGCTGACGGACAAATTAATAATGATGTTGCGGATGTCAAATATCGATGGAATTCTATTCATTTTGAATACTCATCTTCTTTGTATGCAAAACTATCAAGTATAGAGTATTCTTATTACCTCAATGGATATGATAAAAAATGGTCTGCATGGTCAAAGAAAACTGAAAAGGAATATTCGTATTTGCCACCGGGCACTTACACGTTCAATGTAAAAGCAAGAACACATGAAGGAGAAGAATCGGCAACAATAAAGTACAAATTTACCATATTACCACCATGGTACCGCACTACATGGATGTACCTGGTATATTTTATTATTATCGGTTTTTTGGTATATGCATTACACAGGTTTCAAAGAAATAAGTTTTTGCACCAGCAACAAAAGCATGAAGAGGAGCGTAAAAAATTGGAGTTCTTAAATAAACTTCAAAAAGAAAAATTTGAAGAAGAACAAAAACAACTAACCTACCTGCATCAGTTGGAATTAGAAAGAAACGAAAATGAAATCATCCGCTTGCGCAATGAAAAGCTGGAAGGAGAAATACAACTAAAAAATACGGAACTGGCTTCAACTACATTAAACCTTATTCAAAAAGGAGAGATGATAGTGAAGGTGAAAGAAGAATTGGTCCGTATGAAAAAAGTGAATGATGTTGATAAGGATTCAGAAGATTATAAAAAAGTATTGAAGATGCTGGGCGATGATAAGATGAAAAAGGATTGGGAACAATTTGCCGGTCATTTCGATAAAGTACATAGTGATTTTCTTGTTTCCATAAAAGCTGCTTATCCGAATCTTACGCCAAGCGAATTAAAACTTTGTGCCTATCTCCGATTAAGTCTTTCGAGTAAAGAAATCGCACAAATATTAAACATAACGATTAAAAGTGTAGAACTGGCAAGGCATCGCTTGAGAAAAAAATTAGGTATTGAACCGGAAGTAAATTTATTTAATTTCTTACTGAACTTTCATTCTGAAATTAACAGCAGTAAAAAAGATTAATGGAATGTCTGATGCAAAACACTATACGTTCTTAACGGCTAATAAAAAAAAGTTAGGTGTATTGATGATGTTGCTATTTGTTTTTTTTCTGGCAACTTGTATCTCCAATAAAAAAAGAACTTCTGCCGATTTAAGATCGGCTGCCTATGCAGGTGCTGCTCAATGTAAAAAATGCCATCAAACCATTTACGAAAGCTATTTAAATGCAGCACATGCTGCAACCAGCAGTAATAAATTACCTGGCGAAGTGATTGCGGCATTTGCAAGCGGAAAAAATATTTTCCGTTTTAATGACAGTGAGTATGTTGCCATGGAAAAGTGGGATAGCATCTACGGGCAATCATATTATAGAAGTGATGATAAAAAATTTAGTCATCCAATTGATATAGTTGTTGGTTCCGGTAGAAAAGCACAGACTTATTTATATTATAACGATAAACAAAAGATATCGCAATTGCCGATTTCTTATTTTATGACAGAGCATGCATGGGCGAATAGTCCTGGTTTTCCTGCTGACCATCCTAAATTTGATCGCAACGTTCCTTCCTATTGCATGGGTTGTCATAGTTCATTTGTAGATGTTAAGCAAACTTATACTGGTGCAGTAATGCAAGAAGCTTTTCAAAAGAACAAAATCATTTATGGAATTGATTGTGAAAGATGTCATGGGCCTGCTCAGGCACATGTTGAATATCATAATGAGCATCCACAAGTAAATGAAGCAAAATTTATTACAAAAATTGCAGGGCTTAGCAGAGTCCAAAAAAATGATATGTGTGCATTATGCCATTCGGGATTCAAAGATGTACAACAATCACTGTTTAATTTTAAGCCGGGTGACAACCTGGGAAATTACTATATACCTGATTTTGGAAGAGTAGATACGGCCAATCTTGATGTTCATGGCAATCAGACACAATTAATGATGGCAAGCAAATGTTTTCAGCTAAATAATAATTTGACTTGTAATTCTTGCCACAATGTCCATTTGAAGGAAAGGGATAATATTACATTGCTTTCACAAAGGTGTATCAACTGTCACCAACAAACGAAGCATAGTTTTCTGCGAAGGGATAAAAACTTTACAGATGCAATTCAAAATAATTGTATTGATTGTCACATGCCTTTAAAAGCATCCGCAGCTATAACTATGCAAACAATGGGTAACACGAGCCTATACCCAGATTATATAAGGACACACCTCATTACTACCTACAAGGCTGAAACGAAAAGATTTTTAGATTCCCTTGATCGCAATCTAAAGAAATAGAAAGTAATTAAATTTACTCAATCACTATTGTCGAGATAGAATGAGCTAAACTTTCTGTGGCTGCCGCATAACCGTTAATGCACAAACGATAAGCAAGTTTTTTATCCGTTGCATTCATAACCACTACCACAAGTTTACCGTCAGGATTTATAAAGGCCGTAGTAGATAATATGTCACGGTTACAAGAAGCGACAATACGTTTGGCACCCGGCCTTACAAATTTTGAAAAGTGCCCGAGATAATAGTATTCATTGGTGTATAATAATTTTCCAGTTTTTGTATCTGCATGTATCGGAGCAAAGCAAAAATTGCTGGCATGATTCGGACCGCCATTCTCATCCAACAATAAATTCCAATCTGTCCATCCTGCTGTGCCGCTATTAAAATCGTTTATCATGGAGGTACCATATTTTTCACCTAACGCCCAATCATATATTTTGTCCAGCTTAAATTTTTCTACACAACCTTCGGTAAAAATTAAATTTTTATTAGGGAAAGTTTCCTGTACTCTTTTTAAATTATCAAATTGCATTGCACTTCCTGTCCATGTTTCATACCAATGAAAGCCAATGCCCCAAACATATTTTGCAGCATTTGGATCACTTAAAATTGTATTGGCTCTTTGATAAATTAGATCCCGATTATGATCCCATGCGATTAATTTTTTTGAACCTAAACCGTTTTTTTGCAGTGTAGGGCCTAAATATTTTTTGATAAAATCTCTTTCTTCTTCAGCAGTGTAAATGCAAGATTCCCATCGCTGCTTTGCCATAGGTTCGTTTTGAACTGAAAGACCCCATACAGGAATTCCTTTTCCTTCTAAGCCTTTAATAAATTTTACATAATAATTTGCCCAGGCATCTTTGTATTCTTCTTTTAGTTTTCCTCCATGTAACATATCGTTATTGTCTTTCATCCAGGCTGGAGGAGACCAAGGGCTGACAAACAAAGACAACTTAGTATTTGTTTTAAAAGCTTGTTGTATCAAGGGTATTTTATATTGTTCGTCATGTGCTAATGAAAAAGTTTTTAATGCTTTGTCATTGTCCGCAACATAAGTATAGCTGTCGCTTGAAAAGTCACAGCTATTCATATTAGTTCGAATGATAGAATAACCAATGCCTTTTTCTTTATCGAAATATGCATTGAGAAATTCTTGCTGGCTTTCTTTTGGAAGTTTGGCAAATGTTTCAGCAGCAGCATCAGTAATGGCACCGCCAATTCCAACAATTGTTTGAAAACTATGGGATGGATCTACAAATATGCAAGGATCCGTTTCAAGCGGTTGTTTCCATTCTTGAAAATTGAGTTCACCAACTTTGGATAAACGTAAGTCTGTTTTATCTGCTGAAGTATAAACAGTTGCTTTCTTTTTTGAAATGCCTATACCTTTTTGATTGGTAGTCTGTGCAATGGATGTAAGTAAAATGAAAGTAGCGCTTATAGCTAGAAATATTTTTTTCATAGAGTAATTATTACCAAACAAATGTTCCAACCGCACCGTTACTTAAACTGGTCGTTACAGTTTTGCCATTAAATTTTATATTGAATACTTCAGCGTTTGTTCCATTGTTTAAAACGATCAATACTTTTTTGCCTGCAGGATTTTTAAAGGCTACGGTTGATAACGTTGCTGTTTGTGAAGATGCAATTCTTACAGAACCGGGCCGGGCGAACTTTGATGCATGTGCAATAATATAATAAGACACATTTCGAGTTACGGTGTTGCTAATTGTCAATGCACCCATGCAACTGCTGCACCCATTCGGTGTATGAGGTTGATAAGAAGGATCAGCTGCAAGATTCCATTCTAACACATTTCGGCTCCAGTTGCGTGTAGCTCCAATGATCAAATTTTGAATATGCCATTTTAGATCACCAGGAAAATTTCCAGGGCCGCCTGTCCATTGTTCGGTGAAATAAATATTTTTATCTGGATAAGCATCATGTACCTGTGTTAATGCAGCGATTGAACCACCATATAAATGAAAAGCAGAACCATCAACATATGGTTTAGCACCAGCATCTGCAAAAATGGTCAATGGATAATCAGGACGATCGGCATTGTGATCGTACGATATAATTTTCGTAGTAAGTGAAGCAGTTTGAAAAGCAGGACCAAGATGATTTTTAATAAAATCTGCTTGTTCCATTGGCTGCATGACCATGCTTGGATTATTGCCACCATGTAAAGGTTCGTTCTGAGGAGTGATGGCATCAATAGTAATTCCTTCGGCTTTCATCGCCTGAATGTACTTCACAAAGTATTTTGCATAGGCAGCGTAGTATTGTGTTTGTAAACTGCCGCCCATATAGCTTCCATTTGTTTTCATCCAGGGTGGGGCAGTCCAGGGAGAGCCTAAAATTTTAATTGTTGGATTAATCGCCAGAATTTTTTTTAAGATTGGTATCAGATCTATTTTTTCTTTATCAATGCTGAATTGTTGTAGTGTTACATCTGTCTGACCAGCAGGCATATCATCATACGTAAATGCAGTTGCACTAAGATCCGATGCGCCGATGCTGATACGTAAATAACTTACACCAATAAAAGTGCTGTCTGTTCTAAATAATTCATTCAACAATTCATCTTTTGTCGCAGCTGGTAATGCATTGATCAAACTTGCGCTTCCACCAGTTAATGTATAACCAAATCCATCAATAGATTGATAAGTCTGCGTGTCATCAACATCAATATTACTTGCAGATGCATTGGGTGCATTAGAGAAATTCAGTGTTACAGCTTGCTTTCTAAACAATACTGATTGATCACCTTGGGTAAGCCAAAAATCCATATCTGATGGGGTAGTAACCACAGGTGGCGGAGTAGTTGTACCGCCGCCACCTGAATTACTTTTTGAACAATTGCATGTTGCAAAAGAGAAAGAAACAATACTTGCTAAGAGAATAAGCTTCATAATTTTAATTTTCTTGTGATTCAATGTTGTATTGCTTCCTGCAATCACTGCCATGGACAATTACTAACTATTTATTATTAATGGTCCATTAATATTATATACCTCTCAATTCAATATTATCTACTGATATACCATTGGTACCGAGGTTTGCACCACCAGTTTTTATAAGTATATAAATAGTGCCGGCAGACGTAAAACGAACCTTACCATTTTGTCCTACCAATGAGCCATCACAACCAATGGTTGCAATATTTCCATTAAAAGTTGTGTTACCACAGCCCGCCCATGTATTTAATGCGATTCGAATACCGCCAGAATTATAATCCGAATTTTGTACAGGTGTGGCAGTTCCAAAATAAACTTCGAACCATGTATCGGTAGCACCACTACCAGAAACCGTCATAGCAAAGCGATAATCTTTATTGGCTTCTACTTGTATCGCTTGATAAATTGCGCTGTGACCAAAGCTGCCGCCAGTTGCAGTCATCTTTCCACCAGCATGTGTCCACACAACAGCAGGCGCACCAATAACCAATGTTGTCCATTTTGCTGCATCCGCTGGAGTATCAAATTTTCCACCTTGTATTAAATTACCTCTGGCAAGATCGGAAGTAGCAACGGTAATATTTTGTGTAGCGGTTGCAGTGGCGCCACCTTTACCTACAGCATAGTGCGTAATGGTATAAGTTCCTGCATCAGGTAAAAAGATTGGAAGTGTAGCTTTACCAACTGCTACACCACTACCATTTCCAATATCCCATTTGGACATGATGTAGCTGCTGTCTTTCACTTTAGCAACGAAATTATTTGCATTAACAGTAGTAATGGTGAAACTCGCATCTAAGGCAGTTTCTGTCAATCCACGATCTTCTATTTCTTTTTTATCGCAGGCAACTATCGAGACAGTTAGTGCCAGTATGATTATATAATTAAACTTTATTTTTTTCATAAAACAACTTTTATTTTTTTCATTAATCATTCAGCCAGTTATTAATAATTCGGGTTCTGAACTAATTTAGTTCCTTGTAATTCTCTTGAAGGAATAGGGAATACTTCATTTTTATTTGGAACAAAACCACGGCTTTGTAATACTGTTGCCGCATCACCCCATCTTACTAAATCAAACCATCTGAAACCTTCACCAGCTAATTCTAACCTGCGTTCATTTTTAATAGCTAATAAAGAAACAGGTACTGGTGCTAAACCAACTCTTGCTCTTACTGCATCTAATAATGCTTGCGCTCTTGCGCCAGTTCCGCCCAATGCTTCAGCTTCCATTAAATAAGTATCAGCAAGACGGATGATGTAAGTGTTTTGAAGAAAATTCAATTCAGTATTTCCACCAAGTGTGGTAACATCTCCAGCTCTGGGTAAAAATTTCCTTAAGAAATATCCAGTGTTTTGATAACCGGCAGAATAGTCAATTTGATTAGCCGTTTTCAATGCTGCTGCATCGAATACTGTTGCCGCAAACCTTGGATCATTTTTTATCGCATCATAAAGGCTTTGTGTAATAACACTAAAGCTCCAACCTGCTGCATAAATATCAGGAGCGTTAGCTACTTTTTTTATGTAGCTTCTTGGACCAACCATTTGTGCAAATGTGTTTCCTTCATCAGAACTGCTGCCCCAGTTGCCCCACGTTGATCTTCCAAGATTAGTATGTGCTTCTTCTAAAATTGATTCTGTGTTAAACTTGCTAGTAGGAAGCCAAAGATCACTGAAGTTGGTTAACAGTTTGTAGCCGTAAGAACTTGTACCACCAGGAGTAGGACCATTGATATCTGCTAACTGTGTAACGGCTGCTGCATATTTCTTTTCGTATAATAAAACTTTTCCTAATAATGCTTTTGCAGCGCCTTTTGTAAATCTTCCAAGATCTGCTGGTGCCAATGTTATGGGTAATATTGCTGCTGCATCAGTTAAATCTTTTTCTATCTGTGCATAAACATCAGCAGTTGGTGCTTGTGTTACATCATAAATATTCGTTGCTGTTAAAGGTTCTAAAAGCAACGGAACATTTTTAAACATGATTACAAGATTGAAATAATAAAAAGCCCTTAATGCTTTTGCTTCTGCTTCATATCTAGCTTTCAGTGTAGCATCCATTGTAACGCCAGTAATTTTTGACAGCAATACGTTTGCCCTGAAAATACCTTGGTAGAAATCATTCCAATAACTGCCACCCATTGAGTTTGGCGTCACGGTATAATTTGAAAAAACCTGTAACTGATTTCCATCTGTAGGGCCACCGCCGCCAGCAAAATGGTCATCAGATCCTGCATTCATCAAAGCAAGCATATTCTCAAAACCACCGGAGTTTTTGCGCATAACATCATAGGTTGCTACCAATGCAGCAAAAGCTTGATCTTTATCAGCGTAATAGTTTTCAGAAAGAAATTGGCCTTTCGGTTCTATATCTACAAAACTTTTTTTGCAGGAGAATAATGAAACCATTATTCCTGTTATAGCGATAAAATAAATTTTTATAATTTTCATAATACTGTTTTTAACGTTGATTAAAATTGTATTTGTAATCCGCCGATAATTGAACGGGCCTGAGGATAAACACCTCTGTCTAATCCAAGAACTTGTCCGCCAATTTCTGGATCATAACCTGAATAGCCGGTTATAGTAAACAAATTTTCTCCAGTGATATATGCCCGAATACGGCTCGCACCAATCTTACTAATTATTCTGCTTGGTAATGAATAGCCCAATTGCATCAGTTTGACACGGGTATAATCTCCACTCTCTAAATAATAATCAGACATTTTATTATAGTTACCATTTGGATCAGCTGCTGTAAGGCGGGGGTTCGTATTGGTTGTACCATCACCAGTCCAACGGCCTAAGATGCTTGTTTGATAATTTCCATTTCCAATATCAAGTCTTCTTAATCCCTGGAAGATTTTATTACCGGCACTTCCCTGGAAGAATACCATAAAATCAAATCCTTTATATTCTAGATTAAGTGTTAAGCCAAATGTATATTTTGGAAAACTACTACCTAAGAAAGTTTTGTCAAGATTATCACTGGTAATTTTCCCATCACCATTTAAATCTAACCAACGAAAATCGCCAGGTTTTGCATTCGGTTGAATGATTGTACCATTTTTATCTCTATGTGCATCAATCTCTGCCTGGTTTTGAAATACACCAGCAGCCTTATATCCAAAGAATGCATTGTAAGGTTGTCCTACTTGTGTGCGGGTGATGGCACCCATTGTTTGGAAGCTTGCATCACCACCAATGAAGTTGGTATCGGCAGCAACATAGGTAACATTATTTTTTATATAAGAAACATTACCGTTTGCAGAAAAATTAAAATCACCAAATTTTTTGCGATAGCCTAATTCCAATTCAATACCATTATTTTCCATGGTAGCAACGTTACTAACAGGAAGATTTGATACACCAACATATCCCGGGATGATGATTGGACGAAGAATGCCTTTTGTTTTTTTCTTATAAACATCAAAGTTTACAGTCAAAGTATTTAGCACTAGTGCTTCAAATCCTACATCTAATTGTGAAGTCTCTTCCCAATGTAAATCCGGATTGTCTAATGAAAGGGGAGCATACCCTGTATAAATAGTAGTGCCGGGATAACCGAGTGTATAATTATAACCACCGGCAACGATAGCAGCATAACCGAAATCGCTGATTGCATCATTACCAACAACACCGTAGTTAGCTCTGATTTTTAATTTGTTTACAATTTTGCTACCCTTCCAGAAATTTTCATTGGATACATTCCATCCTGCAGATGCACCGGGGAACACACCATATTTTTTATTCAAACCAAAACGGCTTGAACCATCGCGGCGAATAATACCGGTAAATAAATATTTGTCTTGGTAGTTATAATTTACACGGGCAAATAATGAAGAGAGTTTGTGTTCTATATTATCACTTGTTCCAGATTCTCTATCTGACTGTGGTATATTAAACCGGAATGAAGCATCTTTATATGAGCTGATAGGAAGGTTGTAAATAGTATTTGATGAACTACCACCTTTATTTTCTACATAAGCACCTTGTCCTAATAATACGGTGAAATCATGTCCGCTGATCGCATTAGTATACGTGATGGTATTTTCAATGTTCCAGTTGAAAGTATTGTTATTGCTTTTATTGTAATTATTGCGAATAATATTATTTACAGTAGGGCTTAAATAAAATATAGGAGTAAAACCTTGTCCACCCCAGTAAGCAAGTTTACCGCCGACTGTAGATCTTAATTTGATATTTTTAGTAACAGCGGCATCTAAAAATGCATTTCCTACAAAATCATCTGACCAACCATAACGGCCTAATCTTGTTTGAATGTAAGCAAGTGGATTTGTCATTTCCTGGCCAACACGGGTTGATATTCCGTAAGGATTACCATTTGCATTGCGGATGATACCTGGATTAAGATACAATCCTGAACTAGCAACTGCAGGATCTGTTATTACCAATGGAGTAATTGGATCAAGATTAATTGCAGAACTTAACGGTCCACCAAATTCACTATTCGTATTTCCAAGTCCTACACTTTTTTGATGAGAGTATCCTACTGTTTCTCCGAATGTAAATATTTTGGAAATTTTATGTGTAGAGTTGATACGGATATTTTTTCTTTGATAATTAGAAATATCAGTAGCAACAATTCCATCTTGATCTTGGAGGCCGAAAGAAATATAGAAAGTAGATTTATCACTACCTCCACTAAGGCTTATTTCTTGTGAATGCCTTCTTGCACTATTATTAAAAATAGCATCTTGCCAGTCTGTACCAACACCTAAAGAAGTAGGGTCTGCAAAAACAAGAGCACCGCCATCGTTTACAGAACGTTCATTCATTACTGCTGCATACTGTGTAGCATTTAAAAGACTTAGTTTTTTATCAGGTGATGATGTTCCATAAAATCCATTGTACGATACGACTGTTTTTCCTGATTTACCTTTTTTAGTAGTTACTAATATTACACCTGTTGCAGCACGGGTACCATAGATAGCTGTTGAAGCAGCATCTTTCAGTACCTCAATTGACTCAATATCATTTTGGTTTAAATAACCAATCCCGCCTTGATCAACAACAATACCATCAACCACCCATAAAGGATTATTTCCACCGTCACCGAAGGTGGTGATACCCCTTACACGAATCGTGGAAGGAGAACCAGGTTGCCCACTGTTTTGTGCAACAACCAAACCCGAAACTCTTCCTTGTAAGGATTGTTCGATCCTGTTACTGGGAACATTTTCCAGGTCTTTGGCTTTAATACTGGATATAGCACCAGTAACAACACTTCTTCTTTGAATACCATAACCTACTACCACTACCTCGTTCATAGAATTAGCAAGTGGTTCCAGTTCAATAGTTAATGCACCAGCATTTGCTGTTGTGACTGTTATCTCTTTATCGGCCATACCGACGTAAGAAATTTTCAGTATTGAACCTGTTTGAGCGGTAAGGGAGAAATTTCCGTTTCCATCACTTTTAGTACCATTGTTAGTGCCTTTCACAATAACTGTCACACCTGATAGTGGTTCTCCGGTCGACTTGTTGGTTACTTTTCCGGTGATGGCACCGCCTTGGCCAAAAGTCTGTAATAAAAATGATTGGAAAATAAGAAAGCTGACTAGTAAAGCAGTTTTACAGTTCATACGCAAGCATTTAAGTTTTGATAAATAGAGCAATTCCGTCAACCTAAAAATAGTTCTATCCCTTGCTTATAACCTGAAAATGCACCCTATCAATACTATATCAAATTTTTGTAAATAGCTTATAAATAGGCGATTTTGCCATATCAATACCACATCAATGGCTATAAATTATTTGATTAATATGTTTGAACTGAAAAAATAATTGTGGGATGAATTTGGAAGTAGTAGAAAATATTTAACGAGGCACCGCAAATTCTTGCAACAAATAATAAAGGAAACGCCGGCGTTAAGGCGAAGATTATTTCACCACCAAATTGTATAAATTCAATATCAAATAAAAATTCGGCTATCGTAGCTATAGCTCTCTCTGAATTCTTTAGGAGTGCAGCCCTTTTTCTTTTTAAACAGACGATTGAAATTGGAGATATTATTAAAGCCACAGTTATAGGCCACTTCTGCGATGGATTGCGTTGTGTCAATTAGTAAACGGGATGCATGACCTAATCGTAACTCAAGCAAACTATCCATGAACGTAATGCCTGTTCTTGTTTTGAAAAAACGGCTAAAAGATGCATCCGTCATATTCACTAACCTTGATACTTCTGTGAGTGTCATGTTTTTTTGAAAATTCTGATTCATGTATTCAAAGGCAGTATCAATGCGGCGACTGTTGTAAGATAATTCTGCATTGCTAAAAGTAGCATCTGATAGTGTATGCATGTTTCTGGAAACGGAAAGATCGTGTAAGATGGAAATTAATTCTAACACAGAATCAAAACCTTGCTTCTGACTAAGAACAGTAAGTCTTGGTCTTATCTGTTCTATTGTTTGTTTAGAAAATAAAATTCCTTTTGCAGATCGTTCCAGCATACTACGTATAAAACTCATTTGGTTTCTACGTAAAAATTTTTCATCAAATAAATCTTTATGGAATTGTATCGTTATTTCTTTTATCTCTTTGCTCTTGCATTTATATGTTTGCCAAAAATGTGGAAGGTTGGAGCCTACTAACACCAGCTCCAAATCTTCGATCTCTGCAATATGATCGCCAATTATTCTTTTGGCACCTTTTGCATTCATAATAAAATTAAGTTCGAGCTCTTCATGACAATGTAACGGGAAATCAAATTCTGATTTTACACGACTGAAAATAGTAAAGCAGTCACTACTCGTCAACGGGGTGATTTCCCGCATAAGGGAAGCTTGCATAGCAATCATTTTGTAAACTAAAGTTATGTAATTATGGATAAAATAGTATTAATTGATGGTTTTGTTTAGGCATGTTGATATTACTGTGTAAAACCCACATAATATCAAATTTTGGCTACAGAAAGACGAAAAAATATCGAACTATGTTAAAATAGTATTAGTTTATGGTTTGTTAAAAAAGTTATTTTTGGTCAAACAACTTGCTATTATGAAAAAAACGGTACTCCTCCGGATACTCATGCTGTCTGCATGTGTATTCTCCTTCACCTTCATTTTTGCACAGGATAAAAAAGTCTCCGGCCTTATCTCCGACGAAAAAGGCGTTCCACTTGCCGGTGCTACTGTCACAGCCAAAGGCGCCAAAACTAGCGTCACCACAGATGCCAATGGAAAATTTTCATTGACTGTTCCTGCTGCAGCCAAAGCCTTACAAGTTTCTTATGTTGGCATGGAGCCACAAGAAATTGCTATTGGTAAGGAATCAACTTTTAATGTAACATTAAAATCTACCGCTACCTCAATGGGCGAAGTAGTAATTGTTGGTTATGGCCGAATGAAAAAAACGGATTTGAGTAGTGCACAAACTTCTATCAGCAATGCCGAAATAAATAAAACCGTAAACACAACTTTGGATCAGGCAATACAAGGAAGAGCTGCCGGTGTTTATGTAACACAAAATTCAGGACAACCCGGCGGTGGAATTTCTGTAAACATCAGAGGTGTCAGTACATTGACTGGTACTACGCAACCTCTGTATGTTATTGATGGAGTACAAATACAACCTGGTGCGGTTGGTTATGGTAATACAGCTTCTGCTAATCCATTGGCAGGTATCAACCCCTCAGATATTGAATCTATGGAAGTGTTGCAAGGCCCGTCGGCTACCGCTATATATGGAACAAGAGCTACGAATGGTGTTATATTGATTACTACAAAAAGAGGAAAGAAAAATCAAAAACCAACATTCTCATATGCTTATCTCCGTGCATTACAGGATAAGCCAGAAACATTGCCTGTACTTAATTTTATTGAGTATGCACAGTTGACTAAAGATTTGTACACAGCATCAGGCCAGCTTGCTAATTTACCAGAACAATATAAAGACCCTTCATCATTAGGAGAAGGAACGAATTGGCAGAAAGCAATGTTTAAAAAATCTCTTTTGGATAAACATCAATTAAGCGTATCGGGTGGATTAAAGAATACCAATTATTATATCTCTGGTGAATACTTTAAACAAGATGGTGTTGCTATCGGTTCAAGTTTCGAAAGATTATCATCCCGTTTAAATATTGATCAACAAGTAACAAAAAATATTCGTGCAGGTTTTTCAGCAAGTATCGCATCCACTAAAGAAGAATTAACCTCTACCAGCGAAGATGTAATTCGTACGGCTATCAATACTTACCCGGGTTTATTGGTAAAAAATGCAGATGGCACATGGGGTGGTGTTTCTACCGGTGATGGATTTGGTGGTAATATTCAATACGTACCAAACAATCCGATCGCAATGGCATCGTTGGTAAAAAACAAACAAAGAAACCTGATATTAATGGGTGATGTGTATGTAGAAGCAAAAATATTACCCGGCCTTACTTTCAGAGTATCTGCGAATGGTAATAAAGGAAAACCAGAATCAGGTAAATTAACACCTATCCATAATTTATCTCCAAGTGGAAATTTGGAAGAAAGAATTGATAGCACTTATACAGAAAATTCTTATTGGAATTTTGGACAGTTGTTACAATATAATAAAACAGTTAAGAAACATAATTTCGGTGCTACATTAGGTCATGAAGCACAAGAGTGGTCATGGGAATCCCACACTGATAATATAAATGTAACAGCTCCTTCAAAAACTAATCGTGGTTTACCTTCCAAAGCTGAAGGTGCACTGGAGTCTTATTTTTCCCGCATCAACTATACTTATAATAATAAATACATTTTGCAATTAGCAGGCCGCTACGATGGCGGTTCTGCATTTGGTGAAAATAATAGAAGAGCTTTCTTCCCATCAATGTCTGCTGCCTGGAGAATTACAGAAGAACCATTCTTTAATAAAAACTCCGGATTAAAATTTTTCAATGATTTAAAATTACGTGTTGAGTATGGATCAACAGGTAATATGGGTTCTGACGGCTATGCTCAATACACTATTTACAAACAACAGATTGGAAGCCTTGGAGATACCATCTACGTTCCTGAAAAAGTTGGCAATCCAGATATACAATGGGAAAAAACAGTTACAAAAAATATCGGATTAACAATGGCTATGTTGAAAAACAGGATTCAGGTAGATGTTGATTTCTTCAATAAAGAAACCGATGGTTTAATAATGACATTGCCTGTCGACGTATCATTGACTGGTACTGGTGCGCCAGGTGCATTGACAGCACCAACTGTTAACGTTGGTTCATTACGCAATAACGGATTTAATTTTTCCATTACTTCTGTTAACATTGACAATAGAACCAAGAAATTTAAATGGAGCTCTAATTTTAATATTTCTACTTTCAATACTAAAATTCAAGCACTCTCTTATAAGCCATTCCTCGAATCAGGAATATGGTGGTTGAATAATTTTAAATCCCGGTCAACTGTTGGCGGTGCACCTTGGATGTTTTATGGTTATGTAGCAGAGAAATTATATTCATCTGTCGATGAAATTAATACGAGTGCAAGGCCTGACCCAACCACACCAGCAAGTGTAAATGGAACATGGGTGGGAGATGTAAAATATAAAGACCTGAATGGGGATGGAATCATTGATGGAAACGATCAAACACAAATTGGTAATCCATGGCCGAAGTTCACTTTTGGTTTTTCCAATACGCTTATTTATAAAGATTTTGATCTGAGCATATTGGTGATAGGATCACAAGGAAATGAAATTTATAATTATATGCGTTACCTAAATGCAAATGCTACAGCAGTAAGATTGGGCCGCAATGTTTACAGAGAAGCTTTAGGTTATGCAGTTCCTGTAAATAAGACAGGTACCAGCGAATATTATTTGGAAAATCCTAATACACAGGTTTCAAGATTGACAATTGGTGATCCAAATGGCAACTACAACCGTTTCACACAATGGTATGTAGAAGATGGATCATTTGTAAAAATTAAAAACATTACGTTGGGTTATTCGTTGCCGGATAAATTAATCAAGAAGCTCAAAGTAATTAAAGGTGGAAGAATAACAGCAGGTGTTCAAAACCTCGCCACGTTTACAAAGTATAGTGGTTATGATCCTGAAATTGGCCAGTATGTGGGTAAAGAAGTTGCTGGTGATAGAACTTACCAGGGATTGGATGCAGGCCGCTATCCATTGACAAGAGTTTATAACCTCAATTTCGCAATCGATTTTTAATATCATTAATTTTTATTCAATATGAAAAATTATATTTTAAAAACACTGAGCTTATTTTTCGTAGCTGTCCTTGTGCTAGGATCAACAGCCTGTAAAAAAAGTTTCTTAGATAAAAAACCTGATGGGTCTATTGCGGCGCAGCAATATTTTAAAACCGATGCACAGGTTACCGGTACAACTGATTTCTTATATAACAAAGTTTGGTTTGATTATGTACAAAAAGCTTATTACAATGTTATAGAAGGAATGGCTGGTAATTTATTAGCACCATCCTGGGATGCGGAATTTCTTCCTTTTGCTTCTAATGATGCCTCACCAAGAGTATTGGAAGTATGGCGTTCTTTGTTTGCAGTAGTAGCACAAAGCAACCAGATAAAAGGAGACATCGAAAAATATGCCGGCGATGCAGTAAGTCCTGCTGTTAAAAACAGCGCTATTGGTGAATGCGTATTTATGAGAGCGATGGCCTACTATCAATTAGTGCAGTTGTTTGGAAATATTCCTTTGTATGACAAAGACTTGGTGAATATCAGCGCACCTCAATTGCACAATATAAAAAGTGCATGGAAGTTTATCATCCGTGATTTGAAAAAAGCAATTGAATTATTACCAACTGCCTCTACAATACCCGGCCGTGTAAATAAATGGGCAGCGAAAGCCATGTTGGCAAAAGTTTATCTCACTTATGCAGGTTTTGTTTCTACAACACCAGGAACAAGAGATCAACTTTATTTAGACAGCGCTGCGATGTATTCGAAAGAAGTTATACTTGGCAATGCTTATTCATTGCTTCCCGCTTATAAAGATTTGTTTGTGATGACCAACAATATTAATTCTGAATCAATCGTCGGGCTTCAATATAGATTTAATGGTGAGTATGGAATGAAAAATGTATTACAGGCATTTTTAGCATTTACTTCTCCGCAAATTACTGGTACCTGGGACGGCTGGGGTGGAGACATTGGTGGTACTTACGAATTAATATCAAAATATGATCCCGCAGATAATCGCAGAAAGTATACTTTCTTTTATCCTGGTCAGCATTATTCGGATTTTCGTTGGAACCCAGCTAAAGATGGAACAACCATTATAGACATGCAAGTGCCGGTTAATACAACGAATGATATGGCAACCGGTGTTCAAAATATCAAAGCCAATAGAAGAGCTTGGGTAAAAAAATATGTATACGGAGGCCCATGGGATAATGGTGGTAAAGTTGATGCAATGAATACTGGCGGCGCAGTTTATCTCTTGCGTTTACCAGAAGTGTATTTCACTTATGCAGACGCTATCTTAGGAAACAATGCATCTACAACAGATCCCACGGCGTTATTATATGTAAATAAAGTAAGACAAAGAGCAGGTCTTGGAAATCTTACCACAATTACTGAAGATGTTTTATTAAATGAAAGAAGATTGGAATTTCCAGTAGAAGCGCAGTATTGGTATGATTTGATGCGTTTGTATTATTACAAACCTGGTAAAGTAACCAAGATGTTGAACGATCAATTGCACGGACAGGATCAATATTATATCAAACCAAATCAAGAAACATTTGCAACAGTATGGACATTGGTTTATGATCCTTCCACTGTAAATGGAGTGCCCACAAAAAACACCACCCGATTCAACGAGGATAATAACCGGGATAATGATCCTAAAATATATCTGCCAATACCGGCAGCAGAAAAGGCTTCGGCTCCTTTCCTGAATCAGCCACCTGTTGATTTTGTATTTTAATTAAAACCTTAAAACTAGTTTATGAAACTTTATAAAAATATTTCCCGGTTTAATATCCTGATAAAAAGTACTATTACAGTATTATTTGTAACTACTGTTTTTAGTGCCTGCGTAAAAGATCAAGATTATGTTCTTGAGCCACTTTCCGCACCGGTTATTACGGCAGTTACTTCGAGTCAGCCAGCAGATTCAATAGTAGCGGCCATATATCCCGGTCAAACTATAGTATTAAAAGGTAGAGGCTTTACAGGAACGCAGCGGCTTACGTTTAATAATCATGGTGCTGATTTTAATGGTGCTTTCTTTTCTGATACTACAGCTTATGTAGTGGTGCCAACTAATATTCCCTTCGGTACACTAACTCCAGCTGATTTGGATTTAATTACCATAACGAATGCTAAAGGATCTTTTACTTATAAATTTTCTATTCGTCCATCAGCTCCATTAATCGAAGCGATTGATAATGAATTTGCACTTGTTGGTGACACGATGCAGATATCAGGAAAATATTTGTATCTGTTAGATAGTATTGTTTTCCCTAACGGCGCAAAAGCTCCTTTCTTCGAAGGGTCAGGAGATGGTACAAAAGCAAAAGCAAAAGTACCTGCAGGTGCGCCTGGAACTCCCGGTTATCTTAAAATCTATGGCAAAGGTGGTGTAAGCACTTCTTCTGTTGGCGTTGTAGTATATGATACACCGCATGTGATTTGCGACATGGATACTAAAGATGCTTATCAAGGGGGTTGGGGCAAGCCTTATATCATTACTGAAAATGGAGGATCATATCCAGCGATAAAAAGTAATGGTACAAAATATTTGCACATGAAAGGAAATGGAACATTTGGTCCGGATAGTTGGTGGATCGACGAATCAGTAATGCCATTGAGCGGATGGGCTTCTGTTTATCCAAATGATATTGATGTAAACGAAAGCAAAGCCAACCTTGCAATTAAGTTTGAAGTAGCTGTACCTGGTACAATTAATACAGGTAATATAAACTTTAAACCAAACTGGAATGATGATGCTAAAAACAGTTGGAACCCTTGGTGGAATCCTTCCACTAGTACGAGAACACCATACACCACAAATGGTAAATGGAAAACAATCACGGTTCCATTAGCAACTTTTGGCGGATGGTTTACAAAGTATGGTGATTTTAAAAATACAGATCTGATCATCATTTTACAAAATCCATCTGCACCGGCAGCTATTACTATGAATGGTATTGATGTGGCGTTTGATAATATCAGGATTGTAAAAGTGAATTGATCATTTGATAGTGTTGTTTAATTGTTTTGGCCTTTGTGAATTGCCCGACATTTATGAATTGCCCAGGTTTTTATGAATTGCTCTGGTCTTTATGAATTGCCCTGGCCTTTATGAATTGCCCTGGCCTTTATGAATTGCCCTGGCCTTCAGGCCAGGGATAGAAAAATAGATGGATATGAAACTATTTATTTTGATGATGTTGAATTTGTTCATGTCCATTATCATGTTTGCACAATCATTGCCAGCAGATAAAAACGCTACGAAAGAAACAATAAACCTGTATAATAATTTAAAGAAATTATCTGAGAGAGGTTTTATGATTGGGCATCAGGATGATTTGGCATATGGAGTGGAATGGCGTTATAAAGAAAACAGGAGTGATATAAAAGATGTCACGGGAGATTATCCTGCAATATATGGATGGGATCTTGGAGGTATTGAAAAAGATGGAAACGAAAATAATCTTGATGGAATTCCTTTCAAAAAAATGAAAGAATTTATTAAGCAAGGTTATTCAAGGGGAGGAGTGATTACCATCAGTTGGCATGCTGCCAGTCCGATAGGTGCCGAAAAAGGCGCATGGGATACAACACATGGAACGGTTGCTTCGATATTACCAACAGGAACTAATAATAAATTGTACAAAGAGTGGCTGGATAAAATAGCCAATTTCTTTTCATCATTGAAAGGAAATGATGGGGAAGCGATACCGGTTTTATTTCGTCCATTTCATGAGTTGACCGGCAATTGGTTTTGGTGGGGTAAAAATGCCTGTAGCGAAGATGACTATAAAACATTGTGGCGGTATACAGTTTATTATTTGCAGCAAGTAAAAAAGGTACATAGTTTATTGTGGATATATAGCACTTCAGATAATTTTAAAACGAAAGAAGAATTTTTGCAACGTTATCCTGGTGATGATGTAGTAGATATGTTAGGTTTTGATGCCTATCAGTATGATGATCCAAAGAAAAATGATTGGTTTCAAAAAAATGTGAATACGTTACTAACAGTTATTGGAAGTATCGCAAAAGAAAAAAATAAATTAAGTGCTCTTTCAGAAACTGGATACGAAGCGATCCCTTACAATGAATGGTGGACTGAAACATTATTGAAAGCTATAGGTGAAAATAAAATATCCTATGTGTTGCTATGGCGCAATCACGGACTCGCAAGCTGGAATAATACGATGCATTATTATGCGCCGTATAAAGGCCAAATTTCAGCAACAGATTTTGTAAAGTTTTACAATTTGGATAAGACGCTTTTTGAAAAGGAAGTGGGCAAAGAAAATATGTATAAATGATTTCTCATAATAAGCAGTCAGCAGTAGTTTTAGGGTTGCGGGTTGATTTTTCAACCTGCAACTTTTTTAAAACTAATTAATGAACTGTAAAAACTAGCTGATGCGTTTAACCCTATTGGATATAAGTATTGTTTTAGTATATCTCGCCACCATGTTGATGATTGGGTGGTATTATAAGAACAAAGCAAAACAAAATAAGGAAAGTTATCTAATGGGAGGTAAGAAGCTCCCTTGGTATATGCTTGGGTTAAGTGATGCGAGTGATATGTTTGATATAAGTGGCACAATGTGGATGGTGGCACTTTGTTTTGTGTATGGGCTAAAAAGTATCTGGATACCGTGGCTATGGCCGGTATTTAACCAGGTATTTATGATGATGTTTTTAAGCAAGTGGCTGCGACGAAGCAATGCGAATACCGGAGCTGAGTGGTTACAAACAAGATTTGGTAAAACTGGAGCTGGTGTAAAGGGATCGCATTTCATTGTTATCGCATTCGCATTGATAGGTTGTCTTGGTTTTTTGGCATATGGATTTATTGGTTTAGGAAAATTTATGCAAGTTTTTATTCCATGGGAAGCGGTAAGTCAATATGTCCCATTTCATATAGCGGATAAATATGTGCCGCATTTTTATGGAATAGTTTTCACCTTGTTCGCTATGTTCTATTCTATATTGGGTGGTATGCACAGTATAGTAGTAGGAGATGTGATAAAATATATTGTAATGACCGTGGCCTGTGTTTGTATTGGAGTAATTGCAATGCAGCATTTGAGCGGTAATAAATTAAATGTACCAGAAGGGTGGAGCAACCCATTCTTCAATTGGAATCTTAATCTTGACTGGTCAAAAATTGCAGCTGACGCCAATAAAAAAATAGCAGATGATGGATTCAGTTTATTTGGAATATTTTTTATGATGATGTTATTGAAGGGTGTGTTTGCATCATTGGCAGGGCCAGCACCAAATTATGATATGCAGAAAGTATTGAGTACAAGAAGTCCGAAAGAAGCCAGCAAGATGACAGGCTTTGTTAGTATTGTTTTATTGCCGATACGTTATACAATGATCATCGGACTTACTGTATTGGCGTTATTATATTACAATCAACTCAATTTGAAAGGACCCGATGGTGTGACAGATTTTGAAAGAGTACTGCCTGCAACTGTAAATACTTTTTTACCAATTGGTGTTTTAGGTATTGTGCTGACAGGTTTATTGGGTGCATTCATGGGCACATTTAGTGGAACATTAAATGCTGCGCAAGCATATATCGTCAACGATATTTATTTGAAGTATGTAAATCCGAATGCAAGCAACAAAAAAATTATTTCCATGAATTATTTAATGGGAATATTGGTTGTTGCAGTGGGAGTTTTCTTCGGCTTTATGGCAACCAACGTAAATAATTTGCTGCAGTGGATTGTTGGAGGATTGTATGGCGGATACGTAGCAGCTAATTGTTTAAAATGGTATTGGTGGCGTTTTAATGCCAATGGTTTTTTCTGGGGCATGACAATAGGAATAGTTGGCGCATTAGTAATGGCGAAATTTATTCCTGCGCATGCACAATTGAATTGGTGGCCATTATTATTTGTGTTATCAATGGCAGGGTGTATCATCGGCACTTATGCAACTGCTCCTACAGACGAAGCAACATTAAGATCATTTTATAAAACAGTTCGTCCATGGGGATTTTGGAAACCAATTCATTTGTTGGTAGTAGCCGACGATCCAACATTCGTAGCTAACAAAGGATTTAAGCGGGACATGTTCAACGTGGTATTGGGCATCATTGCACAGTTATGTCTTACTATTTTACCAATGTATTTAATACTTAGTATGCACCTGCCCTTGTTGATTACGCTGGGCATACTTGCGGTTATCATTATTATTTTAAAGAAAACCTGGTGGAATAAACTGGAAGATTGATCATTTTAATTTAAAGAATATGAAGAGTAGTTTTTTTAGCCGATTGGCAGCGTTAGAAAAAGATCAAGATCAAATTTTACATGAGCCTAATGAGAAAAGTGGTTTGGGTAATGGAATCATCGATCGATATGTAAACCCTATTTTGACGAATGAGCATACACCATTGTTTTGGAGATATGATTTGAATGAAGAATCAAATCCTTATTTAATGGAACGATTTGGAATCAATGCAGTCCTGAATGCAGGTGCCATAAAGTTGAATGATAAATATTTGGTAGTGGCGAGAGTGGAAGCAATTGACCGCAAATCTTTTTTTGCTGTAGCAGAAAGCCCTAATGGTATTGATAATTTTAAATTTTGGGATTATCCGGTAATGATGCCTGAAACAGCGATACCCGACACAAATATTTATGACATGCGATTGGTGCAGCACGAAGATGGCTGGATATATGGATTGTTTTGTACAGAAAGAAGAGATCCTGTTGCGAAAGAAGGAGATCAATCGGCTGCCATAGCGCAATGCGGTATAGCAAGAACAAAAGACATGGTCAATTGGGAAAGACTGGAAGATCTTATTACCCCATCGCCGCAACAACGGAATGTGGTATTGCATCCCGAATTTGTAAATGGACAGTATGCATTTTATACAAGACCACAGGATAGTTTTATTGAAGCCGGTAAAGGTGGCGGTATTGGTTTCGGATTGAGTAAGTCAATTGAGCATGCAAAAATTGATAAAGAAATTGTAATCGATCATAAAATTTATCATACGGTTTATGAATTAAAAAATGGTCTTGGCCCAGCACCAATCAAAACAGAAAAGGGTTGGTTGCATTTAGCACATGGGGTACGTAACACAGCAGCGGGATTACGCTATGTGTTGTACATGTTTATGACTGATCTAAAAGATATTACTAAGGTTATCTATAAACCTGCTGGTTATTTTATGGCACCTGAAGGTGAGGAAAGAATTGGTGATGTATCAAATGTTGTATTCAGCAACGGATGGATAGCAGACGATGATGGTACAGTCTTTATTTATTATGCGTCATCCGATACGAGATTGCATGTTGCCACCACGAGTATCACTAAATTATTAGATTATGTAATGAATACAATTCGTGATGGCTATACGTCTGGTGAAACTGTAAAGACATTAACGAACCTTATTAATCGTAATCAGGCTGATTCTATTATCAGTTCTATTGTTGCATCATCAGCATTAAAAAATGGTAAATAAGAATGCTGGCATCAAAAATATACTCCGATAGCCCGGTCAAATTATTGGATCAATATAAAATCGATCTTCAGCAAGAGCTAAATGAAATATTGAATTTCTGGATGGAGCATGTTGTTGATGAAAAGAATGGTGGCTTCTATGGTGCCCTGTCAAATAAAAATATTCCTGATCCATCTGCTTCCAAAGGCGTGGTACTGAATAGCAGAATACTATGGACTTTTTCTGCTGTTGGTTCCAATAATGCTGCCTGGAGAAAGATTGCTGATCGGGCTTTTGAATATATACAACAGTATTTTATTGACCGGGAGTACGGCGGAGTTTATTGGTCAGTTGATAGCAATGGAAAAATGCTGGATGGTAAGAAACAAATTTATGGATTGGCATTTTGCATCTATGGTTTGTCAGAATATTATAAGTTAACTACTAACCCTGCATCACTAGGCTTCGCCAAACAACTTTTTAATCAAATAGAGCAATACAGCTTTGATAAGGTCAACGGTGGTTACATTGAAGCATTGACACAAAACTGGCAACCGATCGATGATTTACGTCTTAGCGAGAAAGATAACAATGAGAAGAAAACAATGAATACGCATTTGCATATCCTTGAAGCCTATGCAAATCTTTATTCTGTATGGCCAGAAATTTTTTTGAGGGAAAAAATAATCAACTTACTAGAGATTTTCGATAAACAGTTTCTTGACAAAGCAAATTATCATTACCGTCTTTTTATGTCAGAAGAATGGGAATCGAAATCTACGCTGCAATCTTTTGGTCATGATATCGAAGCATCATGGCTTTTATATCAATGCGCAGAAATTATTGGTAACGATTTTTATATTGATAGATTTCGGGATAACGGATTGTTAACAGCAGATGAAATAATTAATGCGATCGACAAAGATGGTGGCCTTTGGTATGAATATAATCCGGCTTATGACTTATTAATAAAGGAAAAACATTGGTGGCCACAAGCTGAAACAATGATTGGTTTTTTTAATGCGTGGCAATTATCTGATGATGATAAATATCTTCAACTTTCCATGGATAGCTGGGGATTTGTAAAGAAATATATTAAGGATCACGAGAATGAAGAATGGTTTTGGGGCGTAAATGAAGATTATTCCATTATGCAAAAAGATAAAGTCGGTTTTTGGAAATGCCCTTATCATAATACGAGAGCCTGTCTCGAAATCAGTAAACGAATTTCTTCTATTCAATGATCCGCATTAAAAGTGAATATGAAAAAAATGATATGCTATTTATTGCTGGCACAATTTTTTGCCATGTCCTGCAGTAAACCTAATAACGGAACTACAACACCAACTCCGGTGGATACTACTGTGGTTATTGCTCCTGCTATTGATCCTGCAACCGCAAACACCATTGGTTTTTTCATGGATGACTGGCAACCTAAAACTTTTAATACACCATCATCTGTTGCTGGAACTATTCCGGCTACTACAACTAACACAATAACCATTGATAGAAGTAATATTGTAACAAAAATTCCACGTTCCTTATTTGGGAATAATTCAAACTTGTGGATGACACAAATCGTAACTGAATCTTCATTGATGGACCATATTACGAATAGTCGTCCGCACATCATTCGTTTTCCTGGTGGCAGTATCAGCGATGTTTTTTTCTGGAATGCATTACCAAATACTCCACCTGCCGATGCACCAACAGAATTATTAAATGGCGCCGGTGTCGCTTCTCCATCGGGTTTTTGGTTTGGAAAAAATACATCTGGTTGGACGTTCTCACTGGATAATTATTATAGCATGTTGCAGCAAACAGGCAACCAGGGATTGATAACGATTAATTATGGGTATGCCCGTTATGGTAAAAGCAACAATCCTGTAGCTGCTGCTGCACACCTCGCAGCTGATTGGGTTCGATATGATAACGGCCGTACTAAATATTGGGAAATTGGCAATGAAGTATTCGGCGATTGGGAAGCAGGCTATAGAATTAAATTAGCTGATAATAAAGATGGGCAACCAGAAATTGTTACCGGTCAATTATACGGGCAGCATTTTAAAATATTTGCAGATTCTATGCGTAAAGCAGCCACTGAAATTGGCAAAACAATTTATATCGGAGCTGTTACAGTGGAAGCAGAAACTCAATCATGGCAATCAAATACTTTCAAAACCTGGAATACGGGTTTGTTTGGAGCCATTAATAATAGTTATGACTATAGTGTGGTGCATAGTTATTACACACCGTACAATACAAATTCCAATGCCACCGATATTTTAAATTCTGCATTAATTGAAACGAATAAGATGATGGACTTCGTAAAATTGACGATACAAAATGCAGGAGCTACACAAAAACCAATCGCATTGGATGAGTGGAATATTTTCGCAACAGGATCCAAACAAATGGTTTCGCATATAAATGGATTGCATGCGGATTTGGTGATAGGCGAATTATTGAAAAATAAGTTTGGTTTGGCAACACGCTGGGATATGGCCAATGCATGGGATAATGGAAACGATCATGGTATGTTCAATAATGGAGATGAACCGGATGGAGTGCCCAAATGGAATCCAAGACCAGTTTTTTATCATCTTTATTTTTTTCAAAAATTTTTGGGCGATAGAATGGTTAGTTCAACTTCGACGACCAATGATATCGAAAGTTATGCTTCCTCTTACACATCTGGAGAAGTAGCCGTTGCTTTAGTCAACAAATCCACCAGTGATAAAACTGTAGAAATTAAAATTAATAATTTCCGCAAGGGAGCCAACTATTATTGGTACACTTTAACCGGTGGAGGTGATAATGGTGAATTTTCAAGAAAAGTTGTAGTGAATGGACAAACATCTGCTACTGCTTCCGGCGGCCCGGCCAATTATAAAACATTAAATGCCTATTCATCGTCAGCTGCCGGAACGATTAAAGTAACTGTGCCTGCAAGAGCAGCGGTATTTGTTGCAGTCGATAAGAAATAGAATAAATATTTTGATAGCCAGTAACAGTAACACAGATGATCGTTCCTTGCGTCGCACTCTTGTACAACATTAACACAGATGATCATCGTGCTGCTTTTAGAAATAATCATTTAATCAGAAGTATGAAAGTTTTATTAATCATTCCTATCCTTGCCATCTGCATTGCTATGACACCTGCAAAAAAAACAAAAATTGTTTTCTTCGGCGATTCCATCACACAAATGGGAATTAATAAAGGCGGTTATATAGATCGAATGCAAACTACTGTCAATGAAAAAGGCTTGCAAAATAAATATGAATTGATTGGTGCAGGTATTGGTGGTAACAAAGTTTACGATCTGTATTTGCGGTTGGAAGATGATGTATTGGCGAAAAAACCAACTGTGGTAGTAATATATGTTGGGGTGAATGATGTATGGCACAAAACATCGGGCATTGGAACGGATATCGAAAAGTTTGAAAAATTTTATGTGGCTATTATCAAAAAGTTACAGGCAAAAAAAATAAAAGTAATTGTAACAACTCCAGCCTGTATCGGCGAATTAAAAAATAATGCTAACCCGCAGGATGATGATTTGAATAAATACAGTGATGTAATCCGCAAACTATCCTCCACATATAATTGCGGATTGGTTGATTTAAGAGCTATGTGGCAGCAATACGAGGAAAAGAATAACAAAGAAAATAAAGTGCAGGGTTTAATAACAACAGACAGGGTTCATCTTTCTGAATTGGGTAACCAGATGGTGGCCGATGAAATGATGAAAGCATTATCGATTCAATAATTATACTATGAAAAAAATACTGATAGCTGCGCTGCTGTTTCCCCTTTGTATGCAGGCACAAAAATTTGAAGGACTTGCACCCACACCACCAATGGGCTGGAACAGCTGGAATACATTTCAGACAAATATTTCCGAAAAACTGGTGAGGGAAATTGCAGATGATATGATTGCCAGCGGCATGAAAGATGCCGGTTATACTTATATCGTACTCGATGATGGCTGGATGGCCAAAGAAAGAAATAAGAATGGCGATTTGGTTCCGGATCCAACAAAATTCCCCAACGGATTAAAAACAGTCATTGATTATGTGCATAGCAAAGGTTTAAAATTTGGTTTATACAATTGTGCAGGTACGATGACATGCGCCAGCTATCCCGGCAGCCGTGGTTACGAATACCAGGATGCAAGATTATATGCAGCACTTGAAGTTGATTATTTAAAGTATGATTGGTGTAACACAGAAGGAATAAGTGCGAAAGAAGCATATAGCACCATGAGCAAGGCATTGAAAGTAGCAGGTCGACCAATTGTTTTCAGTTTGTGTGAATGGGGTACTTACAATCCATGGGAGTGGGCAAAAGATATTGGTCATCTATGGCGCATCAGTGGTGATATTTATAATTGTTTTGATTGTGTATTTGATCATGGAACCTGGAAGAGTTGGGGTGTTACTCATATTATTGATATGCGAAAAAATATCCGTCAGTATGCCGGCCCCGATCATTGGAACGATCCGGATATGATGGAAGTGGGCCATGGCATGAGTGTAAGCGAAGACCGTGCACATTTTTCGATGTGGTGTATGCTGGCAGCTCCGCTGATTGCTGGCAATGATTTGAGAGATATGAGTAAAGAAACAATTGCAATACTCACTGATAAAGAAGCAATCGCCATTGACCAGGATTCATTGGGCATACAAGGTTATCTCTATCAACAGAAAGATAGTGTAGACACCTGGATAAAACCATTGACAAATAATGAAGTGGCGATTTGTTTTATGAACAGAAGTAAAAATGCTGTTTCTTTTTCATATGATTTTAATCAGCATCCGGTAATGGATACTTTTTCAAAAGCTACTATCAACTTTACTGCTTCGCCTCATAGCATCAGGGATGTATGGATGAAGAAAGATATTGGTGATACTAAAAAGCCATTGAATGTTACTGTACAGCCGCATGATGTTGTTTTATTAAGATTGAGTGTTTCAAAACCAATACCAGTTAAGAAAATCAAAAAATAATAATGAAGAAGTTTATCACTGTTCTTGTTGGAATATTTTTTTCCATTATAACATTTGCCCAGCAAAACAAAACTGATTTGCAAAAAGTAGAAGCACTGCTAAAGCAAATGACATTGGAAGAAAAGGTGGGACAAATGACACAGGTTACACTGGCTGTATTTGCAAAAGGCGGCTGGGGCAACCAGGATGGTGAACTGGATCCGGTTATGTTGAAAAAAGCAGTGGTGGATTATAAAGTTGGTTCCATGTTGAATACAACTGCCCATGCCTTACCGGTAGAAACATGGCGAAAATTAATTAGTCAAATACAGGACGAAACAAAAAATACAAGATTAAAAATTCCTATTATCTATGGATTAGATGCAATCCACGGACAAACCTATACATCCGGTTCAACCTTGTTTCCGCAAAATATAGCAATGGCTGCCACCCGCAATCCTGCATTAGCAGCAGCGGCAGCAAAAGTCACTGCCAAAGAATTACGTTCTTCCGGGGTTCGTTGGAATTTTGCCCCGGTATTAGATATCGGTCGTCAGCCTTTATGGTCACGTTTCCCGGAAACTTATGGCGAAGATGTTTTCATTGGCAAATCGATGGGAGCCGCAGTTATAAAAGCATATGAAGAAGATGGTTTAAGAAACCCTACCGCTGTTGCCAGTTGCATGAAACATTATCTCGGTTACTCCGCATCACGTACAGGTAAAGACAGAACACCTATCTACTTACCTGAAATAGAATTAAGAGAATATTATTTACCGCAATTCCGTGAAGCCATCAAAGCTGGCTCATCCCTTTCCAGCACAGTGGGATCCGAAGCTTGGAATTCACGTGACTTGAAGTCGCGGC
>JADMIO010921731.1_pt1 | contig 108604 bp, 117 predicted proteins | sample 8958161 | NCBI WGS metagenome assembly JADMIO01 (sample SAMN16585339, study PRJNA669376) | soil metagenome | isolation source: Crop rotation soil | place: USA: Cullars Rotation, Alabama | collected 2011
CGCGACAACTTGTCCACGTGGAATTCTAAGCTTAGGATCCCAATGTGCTGGAAAGGAATGCTGCCAACGCCAGCCAACAGGCCGGCGACTTCGATGCGGCGATTACCACCCTCACAGAAGCCACACAACTCGATGCCTCACGCGACCTGTTGTGGTTCAAGCTGGGCGACGCCTACCGGCTCTCGACCGGCAAAGTGACGGACAACGATGACCGCAACAAGCGCCTCACCGCCTCGGTTACCAATATCGAGAAAGCCATCGATATGAAGAAGAAAGGGATCGACAGCGGGGAGGACAAGAATGCAGACTCTCCCAAGCAACTGGCGGCGTACTACAACAACCTGGGTGACTCTTACGCGCGCATGGGAAATACAGACGCTGCGGTCAAGGCCTACACTTCGGCGGCGCAGCTGAATCCCACCGCAGCCGGGCAGTACTACTTCAACCTGGGCGCGACCATGACTAACGCGAACAAGGCCAATGACCCCGCCATGCGCAAGGCGGCGGTCGAAGCCTTCGACAAAGCCATCGCGGCTGACCCGACGAAGGCCGACTCGTATTACTGGAAAGGCTCAAACCTGATCGGAATGGCGACCCTCAAAGACGACAAGATGGTCGCGCCGGAAGGCACGGCGGAAGCGTTCCAGAAGTATCTGGACCTCAATCCGACCGGGCCGCATGCCGAGGAAGCCAAGGCCATGCTGGCCGGAATCGGAGCCCCGGTCCAAACCAGCTACGGAGCATCGAAGAAGAAGCCCAAGAACTAAAATCCGCACGTTGTGCGCCGAAGGCGGCCCTAAAGGGCCGCCTTTTTGCTTACAGTTACGAAGGTCTATGTCCATGACGTTCTTCGTAGTAGCCGCCCCGGCTTTTCGCTAAATTTGTTTCAGGCATAGTCTGCGCCCGCTCTACCGTCCACTCGACACCGACCCATGGCAGCTCCCGGCAACGCACCGATATCATTTCGTCTCGAGGCAAACTTTGCCCCCGGTCACATTGCCACGGACACGCTGCTGGCGGCGATATTGCGTTCGCGAAAGGACGTGAGCGAAATCTTGTTTTCGCCGGGCCGCGCACCCCAGGTGGAAATTCACGGGCAACTGGTGTCAGTAGAAAATGCACGTCTGCAATCGATGACCGCGGATGAAACACGCCGGGTGGCATCGGACGTAATCGGAGCCAACAAGCAGGCAGTCACCATGCTGCGTGAGCAGGGATACTGTGACGTTTCTTACGGAATTGGCGGAGTGGCCCGCTTTCGCGCCAACGTGTTCATTCAGCGCGGCAGTTGTGCCGTGGTCATGCGCGTGATTCCAACCGCAATACCTGACCTGCACTCTCTGAGCTTGCCCACCCAACTGGGGGAGATCGGCACGCTACGCGAGGGGATCGTGCTGGTCACCGGGCCGCGGGCTTCAGGGAAGTCATCGACGCTGGCAGCGTTGCTTGACCGCATCAATGAGCAGCAGACCTGCCACATCATTACCATCGAAGATCCGATTGAGTTCCTGCACAACCACAAGCGGGCGACCGTCCATCAGCGGGAGCTGCACAGCGATACCCCGAGTTTTCTTCTGGCTCTGCGCGCTGCGCTGCGGCAAGCGCCACGGGTAATTCTGATCAGCGAGATCCGGGACGTGGAGGTTCTCGAGCTGATGCTCGAGGCTGCGGAAAGCGGTCATCTGGTGCTTTCTAGCCTGAGCACTATCGACGCCGTGAAAACGGTGGAACGCTTCGTGAGCATGTTCCCCGCCTCTGACCAGCAGGCGACGCGGGGGCGCCTGGCCAAGACATTGCGCTTCATCGTTTCCCAGCGGTTGATCCCACGCAAAGACGGCAACGGACGGGTGGCGGCGGTGGAAGTGCTGCGTGTGGACCAGGAAATCCGCTCGTGCATGGAACAAAACAACCAGCCGAACACAACCCTTTCGCGTGAGATGAAGCGAGGAACGGGAAACGGGACGCAGCACTTCGACGATGCCATCGGCGAGCTGGTGCGAAGTGGTGTCGTCGATATAGAGACTGCTCTGGCCCATGCCAGCGAACCGGCCGATCTGCGCCGGGCGCTGAGTGAAGCAGTGAATTCGTAAGGCTTCGGTTGCGGAACAGGTACTTCCGAGTGGTGGCAATAGGAAGTTGTTCCGGTAGACTCCTGTCTCACCACGCTACACATCTGACTCACCAATGAAGGAATTGTCCAAGGCCGGGGTAGTTGTCATCGTCGTCCTGTGCGCGTTGCTATGCGCATGTGGCGGTGGCATGGCCCTGGCTCCGACCGGACCGGGAACAGGCGGCTCCGGGGGAGGTGGCAGTGCACCGCCCCCGCCCCCACCCCCACCTCCAACTGGTGGTGGCGATTCCACGTGGATGCCGGCGCTTGAGACTTCGTGGCAATGGCAGTTGGCGTCACTGCCGTCGGCGGGGAACCTTCTCAACGTCGAGATGTATGACGTGGACGGTTTTGACGCCAGCGCGAGCCTGGTTTCGGCGATGCACAGCCGGAACATTCATGCCGTGTGCTATCTGAGTCTCGGCACCTATGAAGATTGGCGCGCCGACGCGAATTCGTTTCCGCCGTCGGTGCTGGGTTCTGGAAACGGCTGGCCGGGCGAGAAATGGCTGGATATTCGCCAGATCAGCAAGCTGGGGCCGATCATGACGGCGCGGTTTCAGATGTGCAAGGACAAAGGTTTCGACGCCGTCGAGCCGGACAACATTGACGGCTACACCAACAGCACCGGATTTCCTTTGTCGGCGGCGGACCAGCTGGCCTACAACCGCTGGATTGCCAAAACCGTACATTCCCTGGGGATGTCGGTGGCGCTGAAGAATGATCTCGATCAGGTGGATGATCTGGTTTCGAACTTCGATTTTGCCATCAATGAGCAGTGTTTTGAGTTCGATGAATGCGACCGTTTGATGCCGTTTATCAATGCCAACAAGGCTGTGTTTGAAGTGGAGTACAGCCTGAACACGAGCGAGTTCTGTTCCCAGGCGAATGCCATGAATTTCAACTCTCTGAAAAAAGACCTCGACCTCACTGCCACCGTCACGGCCTGCCGCTAGCGCGGCGCTCTCACATATAGAACAAGCTCAGACGCGGCAGCCGGTATTTTTCCAGCAGACGTTTCTGGGTGAACTGCTTTTGCAGCTCTTCGATCTGGCTTGCCGGCATCTTTCTCCGGTAGGGGGCGAGTTCACGATCGGCTTCCGCGCGGACGGCAACCAGTTCTGCGTCGGGAGCATTCATCAACAGTGCAGCGAAAAGTTTTTCCTCGAGGACCGTCAAATGGCGTTCCAGCGGTTCCAGGCGTGGCAACGAAGCGCTGCTTCGAAGCTCTGACGCCATTTCGCGGAGGGTATTGGCAGTGGTCTGGAGGAGGCTTTGCAACGGTGAGCCGGTTGCCCCTGGAAGCTCGGCTGCTTCGAACTCTCGAGCGTTGCGTTCCAGAAAGTGGATGATTTGCTCTGCCTCAAATCCGGGCGACGCTTTTTTTGCATTGTTTTCCGGCGCAACTCCGACGGCGGCTTCTTTCATCTCCTCAGCCGCCGCGAGCACTTCCTGGGCGCAGTACGCCAGGCTGTTTACTTTGCGGCTCTTGGAAGGTCGCTTGTCATAAGCGTCAAAAGCCGCATCAATGCCGCGAAGCACGGCTTGCAGCGGAATGCCGGCATCTTTCCAGGTCTCGATCAACGCCCAGTCGAGCGTCGAGAGGAGAAGTAGGCCCCCACGGCGGCGCTGGAAGCATTCCTCAATTTCGGTGAAGTAGCTGAAATAGTTTTCCACGGAAGATCAGCGCGAGGATTTTGCCGCAGGCTTTGTCCCGGCATTGCGCTCCCACACGATGCGCAGGCCGTCGAGAGTTAGGAATTCGTCGACGGTTTCAATAAACTTTGATCCTTTGCTCATCAGGGGAGCCAGTCCGCCGGTGGCCAGCACGCGAGTGTCTTTTCCGATCTCTTCGAGGAGCCGTTCGAGCAGCCCGTCCACCATGCCCAGGTAGCCGTAGTAGAGACCGGACTGCAAACTGCCGACCGTCGTAGTTCCCACGACTCTGGGTGGTTTGCGAATGGCAACTCGGGGCAGGCGCGCCGTGTGCGCGAAGAGGGCATCGGCGGAAATCCCAATCCCCGGGCAGATCACGCCACCCATGTATTCTCCTTTGGCAGAGACACAGTCGAAGGTGGTCGCCGTCCCGAAGTCCACCACGACGCAAGGTCCCCCGTACTTTTCGAAGGCGGCAACCGCGTTCACGATGCGATCGGCACCCACTTCCGCTGGATTTTCGTAGAGGACCGGTACTCCAGTCTTGATGCCCGGCTCTACGAATAGTGGCTTGGTTTCGAAATAGCGCTCGCAAACCTGCCGCAGCGTGGAATCCACCGGAGGGACGACCGAGGAAATAATAATTCCGTGAATCGCCTTGGCTTCGAGCCCGGCCATCGAAAACAGGTTGCGGAAAAGCACGCCGTATTCATCGACTGTTTGGTTAGCGACCGTGGTCACACGCCAGTTCGCCAGAAGCCGGTCATAGTGATGAGACCCCTGTTTGCCCCCTTTTTCAGAGGAGGCAAAGACGCCGAGCACGGTATTGGTGTTTCCTACATCGAGAACGAGGAGCATGAGATTACCTAAAGCAGATGGACCGAACCGCCCAACACCATGCGCAACCCGTGGGGTGTGCGCACCTGCAGGAAGCCACGCGAATCCAAACCAGCGGTGACGCCTTCGAATTCCCCATTCTCTTCAATGCGGACACGCCTGCCGCGCACCGAAGAAGATCTCTCCTGAAAGCGCTGCAGGGCTGAATCGCGCGCGTCCGGACGCTGCAACAGCGCGCGATATTCCCGGTCGAGCGATTTTAACAAAGCGGCGCATACCTCCACCCGCGACCATGGGTGGCGGCTCACCGATCGAAGCGATGTGGCAATCTCTCTCAGATCAGGGGGAAAGGTGTTCTGATTTACGTTGATGCCGATGCCGATCACCAGGTAGCGGACCTTGGTTACCTCGGCATTCATTTCCGTCAGAATGCCGCAGAATTTCTTCCCACTGATGAGCAAATCGTTGGGCCACTTAAGATCGGCCGGGACTTTAGGGTTGACGGCATAGACCGCGCTTTGCACCGCCAATCCAGCCGCCAACGAGAGGATGAGTGCCTCGGAGGGCGGGAAGGGGGGACGCAAGATAACGGAACAGTAAATCCCGCTGGATTCCGCGGAGTGCCACTTGTGATTGCTGCGCCCCCGTCCGGCGGTCTGTTGCTCTGCCAGGAAAACGCTGCCCTCCACCGCACCCTCTGCCGCTGCCTGCATGGCCACGCTATTGGTGGAGCTGACTTTGAAGTAATGGCGAATGTGCGAGCTGAAAATCGTCCCTCGCGTCAGGGGAGAGAGTACCTCGGGCAGAAGAAGGTCGGGAACGGCCTTAAGACGGTAGCCGGTTGCGGGCTGGCCGGAGATTTCGACGCCAATTCCGCGCAGTTGCTGCACCAGACGCCAAACCTCGGAGCGACTTGTGCCGATCTCGTCAGCCAGCTTGGTACCGCTGACCACGACGGTGGCGTGGTCCATCAATACTTTGACGATTCGGCCGAGACGAGCGTCGGTCTGTGGGTGCGCCACAGGCTCGACAAGCGCAAGCCTTACGGAGCGTTTTTGGGAGTGTGGCGCGATGGGAGCCTATTATCGAATAAGCAGCGTTAAAACGACAACGACAGGGTCTTCCCAAGGCACGACCTATTAAAACGATTTCGCGTAGCGTTACTTTTGGAAGTTAGAATGGACGGACGACGATCTATGACCGACGACAAGGGCAGTTTTCCCCACTACATGATCAAAGAAATTTTCGAGCAGCCGCAGGCGCTGCGCGACACGGTGGTCCCGCGTGTCTCGTTGCAGGACGCCGTGGTCAAGCTCGAAGATGTTCGCATCGCAGCCGAAGCTCTACGTGCTCTGCGCCGGATCAATATTGTTGCCTCCGGCACCAGCCGCCATGCCGGGATGGCGGGACAATACATGATCCAGGAACTGGTCAACGTCCCTGTCGATGTGGACTACGCCAGCGAATTTGAATACCGCAACTCGCTGCTGGGCCCGGGGGAAATTACGGTCGTGATCACCCAGTCCGGGGAGACGGCAGACACCACCGCTGCGCAACGCGAGGCCAAAGCCCGTGGTTCTTACACGATTGCAATTTCGAACGTAGTGGACTCGACCATCGCCCGAGAGGCAGACGGTGTTCTTTACACGCACGCCGGACGCGAGATCAGCATTGCTTCGACCAAAGCCTTCACCGCACAGATGGCAGTGCTGTTCGTGTTTGGCCTCTACGTTGGACAGGTTCGCGGCAAGCTCCTGAAGGATGTGCGGCGGCACTACATCCGGGAATTGCTGGATCTTCCCGCCAAGATTGAGACCGTGCTGCAGGGCGCAAGTGACGTTAAGGACCTGGCGGAACGCTACCACTCGTTCGACGATTTCCTGTTCATGGGTCGGGCGATCCACTATCCGGTGGCGATGGATGGCGCATTGAAGTTGAAGGAAGTTTCCTACATACACGCCGAGGGCTATCCAACGGGAGAGACCAAACACGGGCCGCTGGCGCTGATCGACGAGCGTCTCCCGGTGGTGATCCTGGCCACTTGTGACCGGAGCGATCCCGGTTCGGTAAGCCGCTACGAGAAGACAGTTGCCAACATCAAGAGCTTCAAACAACAAGGCGGTCGAATCATCGCCATTGGATCAGAGGGGGATGAAGCACTGCAGCGACTTGCCGACCATACGATCTTTATTCCCCGCACCAGTGAGCTTCTGCTTCCGATACTCGAGATTGTGCCGTTGCAGCTGTTTGCTTACTACGTGGCGGTGCGAAGAGGACTGGACGTGGACCGTCCGCGCAATCTGGTGAAGTCAGTTTCGGTGGAGTAAACAGCCGTCTAGTTGGGCTTGCGTTCTTTCCCGTCACTCAAGTAGCGGAGCAAGCTGTTGTCGGCAGCAGACCGGCACTTTTTGAGCAAGGCCGCTTCCGGGCTGAAGACGGCATCCTCGGCAACCCGTTGCCGGATGCTCTCGCGCAGCTTTTCGCCGGCTTCGGTTTCGTTGTTCATCACTTGCATATAGAACCACAGGAAGTGGCGCATCTGGTCGACGGCCGACTTAAGCACCTGCAGCGATTCCATCTCCGGCAACTGCGTGAGCGCTTCCATCAATTCCGGATCACCCGGGGCCTCCATGGCGGCACAATTCAGTTCACGCTGAATCGCGCGTAAATCTTCCGTGACCCGCAGTACGCGGAGGTGTATGTCGTCCAAATAATCGTCGTGGTCCATGGTTTGCCCAGATGTCAACATCTCATCTGCGTAGTGAGGCGAACAGATGTCCCACGGGCATGCGCTTTCGTAATTCTGTATTTGCCGGAGCCTGAATGGCCCGGTAGTGAAGAGGAAATCCCGCAACGGGCTTGGTTTTTGCCGGTTTCTTAGGGAATTGTCCGCCAGCTTTACGTGCTGTATATGCATTCGTCCGAAGGGGCACGGCTAAGAGAGCAATCTATGGATGCAAGTAAGAGTCCGGAGTGGGAAATCAGGCGGTACGAGCCTGACGAATCTCCGGAACTTCGACAATCCGGACACCGCGGGCAGGATTTTCGACCGCATTTGCCAGCGCGGCAGTCATCTGGCCGAGAGTTACCAGCCCCAGGCGGTTTGCACCGGCGCGGGTCGGTGGAAGGGCTCCGAGCAGCCAGTAGAAAGGCAGGATGGCGTAAGGCCAGCGATGTCCTGGGCCGAGGACGTACCAAGGACGCAGGATGGTGGCATTCATTCCGCTGTCGCGCAATCGGGCCTCACACTCGGAACGCACTGCGATATACGCCTTCATCATGGGTGCGGGATGGGCCACGCTCAGGTAGACGAAGTGTTGGATTCTCGCTTTAGAGGCAGCCTCGATGGCCCCGCTGCCAGCGGCGAAGTCAATGGCTCGAAATTCTTTGGCCTTCGCCGGACTGGGATGGGCCACGCCTACCAACTGGATGAAGGTATTGGCCGGCGAAATCTTGCTGGCATAGGACTGGCTGTCGAGCGCGTTTCCGATGACGGGGGTACAGCCGGAGGGAAGCTTATGCTCCGACCCCGCCCGCACCAGGGCGCGAACCTCGTATCCGCGGGCCAACAACTGACCGATGAGAGGGCGGCCCAGGTAACCCGTCCCGCCGGTAATGAAGACACTATGCGCAGGTTTTTCCAAGGTGTATCTCCAAGTTGGAGTACGCACACGTTACGCGGTTGGATTTTGCCTTTCTGGTTGCGGAAATGCAATTGCTTAACGCGGATGCCGCTCTGCTATCGTTTTGAAGCGCTATGGTGCATGAAATCCACGTAGGCGGTTATCGCTCGGTCCGCGATCTGAAGTTGAGGCTGCAACCGATCAACGTGCTGACCGGCCCAAATGGTTGCGGGAAATCGAACCTTTACAACTCCCTGGTGCTGATCGCCCGTGCGGCTCGGGGCGAGTTTGCCCGGGCGATTGCGGAGGAAGGCGGCACGCCCAGTGTTTTCTGGGCCGGAGGCGAGCGCTACCGGCTGCAGCGCAAGCGACCACCAAAGCGGGTGGTTTTAGGTTTTGCAAGTGAAGATTTTGCTTACGAATTACAGGCGGGCCTACCCAGCCCCAACGAATATGCGCTGGGCACCATGTTTACGCTCGACCCGAGGGTCAAGGAGGAATACCTCTGGGCACTCGATGGTAAACGCAAAGTCACTATGCTGAAGCGCGACGAACCGTCCGCCTGGCTGCGCAATGTAGAGGGCGCCATGGTGACCTATCCCTTGCAGATTTCGAAACACGAATCGGTGCTGTCGCAGATTATCGATCCCCATCTGTATCCGGAAATTTCCGCGGTTCGAAGTCAGATTCTGGGCTGGCGTTTCTACCACCATTTCCGTACCGATCTGGAGTCGCCCTTGCGTCAGCCGCAGATTGGCGTGCAAACAACAGTTCTAGCCCGTGATGGCGCAGATTTGGCGGCGGCGTTGCGAACCATTCAGGAAATTGGTGATGAGGGCCTGCTGAGCGAGACGATCGCGCAAGCGTTTGGTGGCGGGAAGCTGTTCATCGAGGCGAACGAGACACTTTTTTCCTTAAAGTTGGAAGTTCCCGGGTTGAAGCGGCCACTGCATGCGCGGGAGTTTTCCGATGGGCAGTTGCGATTCTTGTGTTTATGCGCTGCGCTTCTGAGTCCTAGGCCGCCATCGCTAATGGCCCTCAACGAGCCGGAAACCAGTTTGCATCCCGACCTGGTCGACGTTCTCGCCCGCTTGATTGTGCAGGCATCAAAATACAGCCAGCTATGGATCACTACTCATTCCCAAAGCCTGGCCGAGCGCATTGAAGAACACTCGGGAGTGTCGCGTATCCGGCTGAAGATGGACGCAGGGGAAACGCGGGTGGAATGAGGAGAACGGTTACGGCCAGTCCTGGGCCGCATGGTAGACGCGGAGAATTTCGACAAACTGCTTTTGCAACCGGTAGACAACATTATATGGAAGCCCGGAGAAAACCAGCTCGCGCGTCCCATTGATTCGACCGGGTCGACCGAGATGAGGGTATTCGCCTAATCTCTCCCAACCCAGGTAAATGGTATTGGCGACTCGATCAGCAGCCGACTGGTTTTCCTTTTTAATGTAACGGACGAGATTGTAGAAGTCGTCAGCCGCTGGCGCCGTCCAACGCACATTCATTTGGTGCGCAAGATTTTTTTGAGAGTGTCGCCGACGGTTTGATGATCGACGAAATTTCCATGTTCTGCGGCAGCAATCCCCGCATTTACCTTTTCAATGAAATGGGCGTCGTCTTCAAGGTAGCGACTCAGGACCTGATTGGCCAATTCGTCCGTCTTTAAACCTTTTTGGGCTGCGATCTGCGCGAGTTGCGCTTCTTTCTCGGGATGAAGGTGCACTTCCATGAGGGCAGTCTAAGAAGAGTGACGCTCAATGTCAAAGTGACTGTACGCAGACGCAGATTCACATATGATAAAACCCTCTCGTGGACCAACCAGCCAACCCATCCCTGGTGCGCGCGATTGGGCGATGGTCGCTGGCAGCGCTCACCATCAACACCATCATCGGAAGTGGCGTTTTTGGGCTGCCTTCAGTAATTGCCGGCCTCACCGGACGCGCCAGCCCGTGGACCGTTCTGTTCGCTGGCGCTGCCGTCGGGGTGATCATGGCCTGCTTCGCGGAAGTCGCTTCGCGCTTCAGCGATGCCGGCGGGCCGTATCTCTACATCCGCAGCACGTTTGGAAAGTTTGTCGGCATTGAGACTGGATGGATGCTCTGGCTGGCGCGCATCACTGCTCCCGCCGCCAATGCCAACTTGTTCGTCATTTACCTGGCAGAGTTCTGGCCACAGGCCAAAGCGCCGTTTCCGCGCTTCATTATCTTGACGCTGTTGGTGGGCATTCTGGCGGCAGTAAATCTCCGCGGGGTGCGTGCGGGCGCGCAAGTCAGCAACATCACCACCCTGGCGAAATTGGTGCCGCTGATTTTGGTATCGCTGGCGGGAATATTTTTTCTGATGACGCGCCACCTTCCGTCCGAATGGATCGGCCCTACCCCGGGGACGCAAGGCTGGCTCAAAGCCATGCTGCTTCTCGTGTTTGCCTACGGCGGTTTTGAAGCGGCGTTGACTCCCATGGGGGAGGCCAAGGATCCCAAACGCGATGTTGCCTTTGGGCTTTTTGTAGCGCTGTTCACTTGTACCGCCCTCTATTTCGCTTTGCAATGGATCGTGGTTGGGCTCTTGCCGAATCCGGTGGGCAGTGAACGCCCGCTGGCCGATGCGGCCCGTTTTATGGTCGGTGCGCCCGGAGCAGTCTTCATCACCATCGGCGCGCTAGTTTCGGTTTACGGTTACCTGGGAGCCAATATGCTGGCGGTTCCGCGCATCACTTTTGCGCTCGCAGAACGCGGAGATTTTCCCAGGATCTTTTCCGCCATTCACCCGAAATATCGGACACCATATTTTTCCATTCTTGTTTTCGCTTTCCTCACCTGGTTGTTGGCGATTCTTGGGAGTTTCAGTTGGAACCTCACTCTTTCTGCGGTGGCGCGCCTGTTCTACTACGGGTTGGTGTGTGCCGCCTTGCCGGTGCTTCGCAAAAGGCAGCCGGGTGCCGCGGTGTTTCACCTGCCGGGCGGCGCGGCGTGGTCGGTCCTCGGCGTCTTCATTTGCGTGGTGTTGATCCCGCAGGTGGACCTCAGTGGATTCATCATCCTGCTGGGGGTAATTGCAGTGGCCTTTGCAAATTGGTGGTGGGTTCGAAAGCGCCAGGACTAGCGAGATCTAATCCCTCATCTTCTAATTCTTTGCTAGAGAAACCAGGAAGGGCACGAAGGCACACGAAGAAATACCTTAGCGGTGAATGTGCGGGCTTTGGGCGGGATTTCTGCGGGCCGGTGGGGGACCTTTCAATACCTGAATAGGGAAGTCGACGGCTAACTGCTTTGGCGGATAACAGGCGGCCTTGTCGCAAGCTTGATACTTCAGTTGGCCGTGAATGGCGTAGCGGGCGGCGATTACGCCGGCCAGCGGCCGCACGGTTACACCCACCTTGAATTCGCCGCTGTAGACGCTAAGTTTTTCTTCCGGGGCAAATTCGAAGCTCATCTCCTGCCCCTGGGGATAGGTGATGCGGCCGATCACGATATCGGTCGGTGCGGTGAGCTTGAGCGCAGTGGGAATCAGGAACTCAGCGCTGGGCGTGTTGGAATTTACGTGGTACCCACGCTCGACCTCAAACCGGAGCGTGACATTGCCGGGTTTGCCGCGGGTGATATTGGTGATCGGTGTTGGTAACAGCTTGACCGAAGGTGGGCGCTGCGAGGGGAACTCCTGCGCCAGCAAAAGCACCGGGAGCAAGGCGGCGAGCAAACAGGTTTTGGCGGCGCAATAGCGCATCGCGTTTACTCGCTGGCTGGTTTCTCTAGCTCCGCAACCCGGGACGGCCCAAGGGCCTTCTTGATGGTTGCTTCGATCTCGCCCCGCCCTTTGAGGCCGAAGACTTTGTCGACAATTTTTCCTTCGCGGTCGATATATAACGTCGCCGGCAGGAACTGGACGCCGCCATATTGGTCTTCGACGGATTCCTTCCCTACCAGGATGGGATAGTTGACTCCGAGATCGCCGGCAAACTTGGCGAGATCGGAGGGGCTGGCATCTTCATCCACCGCGATACCGACAATCTGTAGGCCTTCCGGGCCGTATTGCTTTTGCAACTCTGCGAACCACGGCATCTCAATTTTGCAGGGCTGGCACCAGGTGGCCCAGAAATTCAAAAGCACGGCCTTGCCGCGATAGTCGGTGAGGCGAACGGTTTTACCGTCCAGAGATTTGAGCTCGAAATCAGGCGCGGTCTTGCCCTGCATGCCCTTGCTTGCCGCTTCGGCGGGGTCGCCTTTGGATTTTCGGGCAAGCTGCAGTCCGAAAACGAGCATGATTGTGACCACCATGGCCACGACCAGAATGATGACAGGATCACGTTTCACTCAAAACTCCTGCTACAGTGCGAATCGGTTCAAAAATGACAAGTAGTTAGAAATAATTGTAAATCGTCCAAAGACCAGCAGGACACCTAAAAGGATGAGCAGCCCGCCGCTGGCAATTTCCACTGCGTGCATGTGCGAGCGAAAGCGGCTGTAGAACTTGAGAAAACGCTCAATCCCCAAAGAAGTCAGCAGAAACGGCACTGCCAGCCCGAGAGAATAGAGGGTCAGCAAGCCCACCCCCTTGGCGACCGAGTCTTCCTGGGAAGCAAAGGTGAGAATCACCGCCAGGATCGGCCCTACACAAGGCGTCCACCCAAAGGCAAACGCAAAGCCAATAACAAAAGCGCCCCCTACAGTCGAACCACCTTTGACGCTATGCAACCGCTTGTCGGAATAAAGGGCGCGAATTCGCAACAACCCTGTCAGGTGCAAGCCGAAAAGGATGATCACTACCCCTGCCACCTGTGCCAAGGAGTGTTTGTAACGCGCCAGCAACTGGCCGACGCTGGTGGAGATCGCCCCCAAGGCGATGAAAACAATGCTGAATCCCAGAATAAACGCCAGAGAATTCAGCATGACCTTCCGCATCAGCCCGGCGCGCTGGGCCTGCAACTCTTCGACTCCTGCGCCGGAGATTAATGACACGTAACCCGGTACCAATGGCAGCACGCACGGGGACAGGAAGGAAATCAGTCCCGCGACGAAAGCGGCGATTGGAATTGGGAGGCTGTTCATGCTGTGGGTATTCTAGTCGTTAAACCTCGTATTCGCCCCTAAGTAAATGATTCAAGAGGGGCACCGAAGTTACGGAACATAAGATTGCGCGACCGGGCCACGATTTCTATTTTTGTTTCGACGGAGCCTCAATGGGAGGGGCCACCGCATCGGGCGAGGCAGCTAAAGCCTTACGAATAAATGCGATCGGAGCCGTGGCGATGAGCGTCACCCGGCTGCCGTGCTGCTCAATCTTGACGCTTTCAAAAAACTGCTTCACGTCCGGGTCGGGCCCGTGCGCGATGGATGAATTTTGTGCCGACTGGAACAGACGAAAGAACGTGTCAGCCTTGGCTGCCGCCTGGCGTGCATCGGTCTCATCCTCGGCGAAGGCTTCTGCCGTGAGATGAATGCCATTCAATGCCCTGATCGACGCCACCATGACCGCCGGCTTCGAGAATGCCGCCGAGATTGCGGTAGGTGAACCTGCAGAGGAAGGGCTCAACTTGAAGACTGTCCAGGCGAGGCCGGCGAACGGCACATAGCGGTCTGGAAAGGGAAGAAACTTGTAGTACTTGCGAAGTAGCGCTGGGCCGCCGAAGGGGGACGCCAACTTGCGCGACCGGTCGACGATGCCACGAATCACCTCAGGATCTTCGTGATTGGACGCGGCCACGGTGTCGACACCGATGATGGCAATGCGAAGGATTCGACCTTCGAGCGGAATGCTGTAGATGGTGGTTGAGTTGTAATCTTCCGAGGCCCGCGAAATCTTTCGCAGATAATCGCGCAAGCGTTCGCCTTGAATTTTTCCTACCAATACTTCAGAGAAGCGTAGTGCCGGTGCCGAAACTTGTCCTCCCTCGGGGGGAACCAGGTGATGAATGGCGAAGGCAGCTTCATCCAGATCACGTTCGAATTGAAAGCCTGTGGCCTGAAGGAACTGGTCATATTCCGGTTCATGAGAAACGGGAGGAAGTTCACCGCCAGGGTTGGCACGACGAATACTTTGCAAATTGACGTACAGGAAGCCATCAGCCCCGGGAAGAAGTCGCGCCGCTTCCGGTGGCGCATGTTTACGGAGCGCTACGATGACGGCAATAGCACCGGCAACCACGACGACTGCCAGGAAAATAGGAAAGCTGCGTCGTATGCGCATCAATAAGAGACGCGATTTGAGGCAGGGTCGCGTCTGAAGCAGTAATCATAGCACCGGAATACGCAACCCCTGTTGTCGCGAGTGATGTGGGCGGGCACTCTTGCCCGCCAGTTCTTGCCATCCGCTTGGCGAACAAGAATGTCTGCCCCACATTCCCTAGTTCTGGAACCCCATCTTGTTTATCAGTTGCTGAAACTCCGGCGAGTTTCGAATCGGATCAAAATTAGGGTTTACAGTGAGAAACACCAGACCGCTGGCGTGCTCGTTGTAGGCAGTCTTCAGCCAGCGCATAGCTTGAACTTGATCTCCAAGGACCATGTAGTTCTCCGCCAGCCCGTCGGGCGCCACATATTTCCCATCAGTCTTGTTTTTAAGATCCTGTTGTAAGTAATAGCGTGCCCGAGCCTGTTTGCCGCCTTCGGCTGGCAAGCGCGCGAATGCAGCGGCCTCGTCCGCGTCACCGGCAGCTGCGGCAGTTTTTTGAGCCGCTACTTTGGCTTCACGCTCCATGCCTTTCCATTCGTAGACGCTGACCATGTGGCCTAAGGCTCCCATGAAGTTAGGATCCAATTCCAAGGTTTTTTGGAATTGGGCCAGGGCCAGATCGTACTTTCTTTCGAACTCGTAAATCTCTCCGACGCCGAGATTGATGATCAGCGAAAGCGGATCGAGCGTCTGCGCGATCTTTATCTCGCGCTCCGCTTCATCGAAGCGATGACGCGTCGCCAGGTAAATCGCGTACCACTGGTGAGCGGTGGCGTAGTTGGGATTGAGCGCGATGGCGCGCTGGAACTCCTTCTCGGCGGCGGGAAAGTCCCACTCGTAATTCGCCTTGATGAAGGCGAGGGAAGTGTGGGCTTCGGCGAGCGAATCATCGATCTCGAGCGCCTTAAGAGCGGCCGCTTTGGCCAGCGGGAAGGATTCCGACGGCGGCGTCTTGCCCCAGTCGTCCATCAGGTTATAGGTATCGGCCAGCCCGGCATATGCGAGCGCGTAACTGGGGTCGCGTTCAATCGCCTGCCGAAAATAGGAGATCGCCCTTTCGAGATTTTCCTGATCGCGCTTGTTCCAGAAATACCGGCCCTTCAGATAGAAGGCGTATGCCTCAGGATCGGTCGTGTACTGCTTGGACACGCGCGCGGTGTCCTGACCGCTGAGCTTCAAGCGGAGCGACTCCGAGATGCGTAACGCGATCTCCTTTTGCAGCGGGATGAGTTCATTGGTTTGCCGGATATATTGTTGGCCCCACATCCGGCTGCCGGTAGCAAGGTCGACGAGTTCGGCTTGAATACGAAGCTCTCCGCTGGATTGCACGATGCTGCCCGTAAGTATGGCGTCCACTCCGAGGGCGCGGCCCGCCGTTAAGGGATCCTTCGCCTGATTTTTGAAGCGCGCAACCGTGGTCCACGCGGTTACGCGTACGTTCTGCAGCTGCGAGATGCTCTCGATGATGCTTTCGCTGATTCCGTCACTCAGGTACTCCGCGGCCGGATCATTCGTGGAGTTGGCGAAGGGAAGAATCGCCACCGAGTGGATAGCATCGCGTTCGCGCGAAAACCAGGATGCGGCGGCGACGATCAGAACCAGTCCAACTGCCAGCGCGACGTAAAGTTTTCTGCTCGCGGCGGATTTCTTGATCGCGTTGACTTTTCCGTTGAGGGGGACGACCGGTGCGATCAGTCGATACCCGCTCTTGGGAATGGTCTGGATAAACGCCGGCGTCTTGGGATTATCGTCAAACGCCTTGCGCAGGGCGGAGATACAGCCGGTCAGGACATCATCCGTGACGTGAGTCTCCGCCCATACTGTCTCGATGAGATTTTCTTTCGAGATGACTTCTCCCGGTTTCGCGGCCAGGCAGGTGAGCACCTGCATAGCTTTGGGTTCGACCCGGTTGGTAGTGCCGTTACGGCTGATTGTGTTGAGCTGCGGCGAAACAATTCGATCGCCGACCTGGAAGGAATCCTGCATGCGGAAAGCAATTTGATTATAGGACGGAGGGCAGGACGGAAAGTTTCACCACGGAAAGAGCGCCGACCGTGAAATGGCGCTAGGCGACTATGTTGCGGAGGAGGAACCCTCGAACTGGTTTGCGGGACATTGAGGTTCCGGGAGGAACCATTGAAAATAGCCCGGCGGTTCACCGCCGGGGAAAGGTCAAACACCGACGGCGTCCCGGAGGGACGCCTGAATTTACCCCGGGTCCGGTTGGTGGCGAGATGTTTATGTGACGAATGAGCATCAAGCGTCCCTACGGGACGCATCGGTGTTGCTTTCTCATCCCGGCGATAAATCGCCGGGCTATTGTCGGCGGTCCCTACGGGACCGGATGTCCTGTCCGTTCCGGGTGGGTCGCTAAGCGGGCAAGATGGTGCAGGTTCCAGGAGGAACTATTGAAAATAGCCCGGCGGTTCACCGCCGGGAAAAGGAGAACACCGACGGCGTCCCGGAGGGACGCCTGAATTCACCCCCAAACATATTTCGGATCGTATTCGATATTGTTCTTCTTCAAAAACGCCACGAACTCCGCCTGAAAATCCCGATGTTTATGGTGTTCCGCCTGATTCTTGATGTATGCGATGGTATGTGGGGCTTGTGAAACTCCAACCGTGAAAGCGCCATACCCCTCTTGCCATGCGAATCCATTGGTGTGCGTTTGGTTCATCCAATGCGACGACCTCCCCTTCAACAACTGAACTGCCTTGGCAAGGGCAATCGTTGCGGGAAGTGAAATGAGGATGTGAACGTGGTCATCCGTTCCGCCCACCATCATTGCCTTGAATCCATTTTGACGGGCAATACCACCCAGGTACGACCACAGATCCGGTTGAACTTGGACGGGGATGATCTTGGCCCTGCCCTTTGTAGAAAATACGCAATGGACCAGGCTGGAAATGTAGGTATGTGACATAAAGCCTCTCGGGTGGATGGACCCTAACAGTTCCCCCGAAATGTGTATGTGACGAATGAACATCAAGCGTCCCTACGGGACGCATCGGCCGTTCTCGTTTCATCCCGGCGATGAATCGCCGGGCTATTGTCGGCGGTCGCTCCTCAACCGGTTGTCGTGTCCGCGGCGCCAGACGGTCAATCCGGTGGAGGCTCCGGAGGAACCACCGAAAATAGCCCGGCGGTTCACCGCCGGGACAAGGATATGACCGCCGGCGGCGTTCTGTAGGGGCGCCTGAATCCCTAGGGACCCACTCTCGCGGTCAGCTGTGGTAAGTCGCCAAACGGAGAAGTCGTTGCAGGTTCCGGAGGAACCATTGAAAATAGCCCGGCGGTTTTACCGCCGGGAAAAGGTATATCGAGCCGATGGCGTCCCGTAGGGACGCCTGATGCAGGCTCCGAAAACAACCGTGGTGAAATGCTTTTATCGCGACCATGAGTACGACATCTTCACCGCAAACCTCGTCTCCCGCAGCGAAGCAAGATTCTGACCATTCAAGCTCTGAAATCGGCTGCCGGTGTTATAGATCACAAACAGGTCACTGTCAGGACGGAAGGTATAGCGCAGCCGGACATTCGCACTCATTGCCTGTTCATCGGCGGTGTTGGCTTGGAGAAAGGTGGTCAGGTTTACGAAGCGGTTGAAGGCATAACTGACCTGCAGTCCAGAGAGCAAAACATTAAAGCTTCCCTGCGGCAGGCGGAATGAATTGAGCGTGTTGTTCAAGCCAAGGGCCAGGTGGGCTCCGGGACGATAGGTGGCGTTGACGATAGTTTCGTTCAGGGTTCCGGTGTAATAGCCACCCCAGCGCTCGGTGCCGGTGAAAATCAGGCGGCGATCTCCCGCGGACGTGAACGAAACTTGATGGCGGGTGAAGTTGTAGTCGCCTGCGGGGATGTCGATGTTCTTGTAAATGTTGAACGGCTGGTCCAGCCGTTGATAGAAACGATCAAAGAGAAAGTTGTCGGAGAGCGCGCCATTGTTGAAGACGATGCGGAAGTTCTCGAAGACTTCCTGCGCCTGAAGGTTCCAGTTGCTGTCCGGGTCGCGGCTCAGGAAGGTATCAATCTGAAACTCGCGGACGCCGCGAATCCGCGGGCGCGGTGTCAGCATGAATTCCGCAATCAAGGGATTGTCATCCGGCCGCGCGACGAAGCCAACTTCGGGATTGTAGTTGGGCCGAATGGCGCCTTGTCCTGCATAAATGTGGATCAGGCGGCTGTTATAGATAGCGCGTATGCCGGCGGTGTAGTCATTTCCATGGAAAAGTGGCGACCAGGTTTTGGCATAGAAGCCGCGAATGTTCAGGTCTTTGAAAAAGACAAACTTTGCATCAACGCCTAAGGCCCGGTTGTAAGGATCAAGCTGGTTTTGCGATTCCTTGTCTACAAACATCGCCCCGATGTAAGAATTGCCGAAAATTGGCCGCTTCACCCGGGCCACGGTGTAGTTCGCGGAAGAAATCCCATCGAAAGATCGGGTCTTCACGTCCATGAACCCGACATCGAAGCCGCCCACTTGCCCAGCTACTTTGCCGCCGACGTCGATAGGAACCTCAGCGCCAGTATTGGCATCGATGCCGATTTGCCGGCTGAAGAAAAGGAGGTCGCTGTTCCAGGTCAGGAACTCGAAGACGTCGGAGTTTTCTAAAAAGAAACGCCTCTTCTCGGGGAAGTAGAGGCGGTAGGGCGTCAGGTTGAACTGCTGCTGGTCAACATCCGCGTCGGCGAAGTCGGTATTCACCGTGAGGTTCGCGATCAGGTTGCTGCGAATGCCGTACTTCACGTCAAACCCGGCGGTGTGCTGGAAGGTGCTGGGCTCACCTCTCAGTTGAGTGAATCCGCCCAGCAGGTACGGCTTCACAACCAACAGGCGGCCGGAGGCAATGTCCTTCATGCCGTGCAGAGTTCCGGCCTCGGAGACGCGCCATAGCCCGCCACGGCGGCGGTAGCTGGTCCAAAGGTCTTCTTCGTTCTTGCGGCGGATGAAGCGCCGAAAGTTTACGCCCCAGGTATCGGAGCGGGTGGACTTGAAATTCAGAGTGCTGAACGGAATGGAGACGGTCGCGGTCCAGCCTTGGTCGTTGGTGGTTGCTGCGGATGTCCAAAGTCCGTCCCAACTCGGCTCCACTAGGTCATAGGGATCGCGCGGGGCTTGCTCTTCGATCACCAGGCCATCAAGCTGCGTGCCCAGAGGATTGATCTGAAAAATGTAGCCGTTACGCCGGGTATTCGAGGGATCGACGATGATGGAGAAGTTGTCGTCCAGACTCATGTCGAGGTCGCGGCGAAGCTGCGAGGCGACAACGCCCCTCGGGTTCGAGTCATAGCATGAGATTCCGAAATAGATGTGGCGGGCGTCATAGAGAACGCGAACCTCAGTACGCTCGGTGGCGGGAACGCCGTCTTGTGGTTCGCGCTCGCGGAAGCCGGAGATGGGGTTAGCAGTTTGCCAGGCAGGGTCCGAGAGAGTTCCATCGAGCTTTGGCGGATGGTCGACGCGGGTGGCCTGAAGCTGCGCCAGCGCAGGACCGGTTAGCAGTATCAACAACCCTGTCATCCCGAGCGCCGCGACCGGTCCGCGAAAGCGGAACGGGTTGCGGAGTCTAGGGACCTTGCGTGTCCTTCCGGCGCCGAGAGGATATGGGGGAACACAAGGTCCCTCGGCTTCGCAGAAAGATTCGCTGGCGCGAATCTCCCGCTTCGCTCGGGATGACGCGGCTGGATAGAAGGCCCCTCTTGCGGATCTACTCGGAAACGAGAAAAACATCGATTCTAAGCTCACTACGGAAGCTCAGAAAATGTCCTGAGGGAAAGCTGGGGTTTTTCTGAAGGCTGTGTTTAGAAGGGTTTACACCTATGGCCAGATCCATGGCCGTGCGCCGATTTCCATCACCGTCGCGTTTACCTACGACGTGACAAAGGATGGGAGGGTCTTTGGTGGCTGCTAGGTGCCGCCGGAAAAGCGACGTCGCTAACGATTTTCCTGAATGTGAAGAATTGACTGGGCATAGTGGATGGCGGCAGCTCTTCATTGGGTTTCGCGGCGGACGCAGCACCGTGGAAAGGCCGCGGCTTCAGGCGGGCGAACCTAGGATTCCCCGATGGAGGCCACGGCAGCCGGAGCGAGAGGCAGGTCGCTTTGCGAACGCTTGCGTAGAAATCGATTCATCGGCTCCGAGTACAAGCCCGAGACCGCACCGCCTAATAACCCTGCCAGCAAAACCGTGGCGACAAACAATACGGGCACATGAGACATACGCTTGCCACTGCTTAGAAACAAGCCGAACAATCCGAACACGACGAACATGTGCGTGAGATACACCTCGTAGCTATACCGTCCGATGATTAGTAGTGGTGCAAAAACCCGAGGACTCTTCCACCGCGTTTGTGACGTAGCGGCGATGAACATGCAGGTTCCCACTCCAAGAACAGTCATGTTCAAACCTGTCCGGCCCAACCATCCCTTGTAGGCCTGCCACGAGAATATAAGGCTGCAGGTTACGATGGCGGCGCCCAACCCTCCCAGAAGCCAGAGCGTTCGGCGGGGCAAGCAAGTCCGAACAACGATCAACGCGGTAAGGCATCCCAGGGCGATTCCTTCCATTCCGCCAAGATAGGAATACTCCGCCCAGATTTCATTCCCATGGGCAAACATAGTGCGTCCGAAAGGACCGAGCACAACCAGGCCGAGCAAGAGCGAGAAGAAAAGCTTGCCTTGCCCAAACACTCGGGACACGATGGGAAAGCCGAGATAGAAAATTTCCTCCACCGACAGCGACCATAGAATGTCCCAATTGGCCGGAAGATATCCGTGGCGGGCTTCGAGAACATTGACATGAAACGTGAGCGCGGCCAGCAAGGCCCGCGTCAGCCCTCCCGTTTTAGCGTCCACCACGAAATTGTGGATGCCGGCGAGATGTAGGGCGCTGAGGACCGCCAATAACAAGAGCAGCAAGGGAGCGATTCGGGCAAACCGAAGCAGGTAAAAACCGCGCAGGCTGACTTGTGCGAGCGATCTCCAGCGGCGCAGGGTGATCGAAGTGATTAGAAAGCCAGAGACGGCGAAGAACATCTGTACACCCAACTGCCCATTCCAAACCAGGAAGTGCACAAGCTGTGCGGGAAGAAAACGAGTGTAAAGCACGGCTGCTCCCAGGACGCGAATGTTGATGTGATTCATCAACACGAAGAAGATCGCGAGTCCCCGCAACAGATCGATTCCGTCTAAGCGGTTTCGAACATCGTATTGAGTTGCGGATTCTGCCGGGGGCACGACATATTTTTGCATCAGGCGAGCGTCGAGAGTCGCAGTTCCTCCCGATAGTTTTTGTAGGCGTGTACCACCCTGATGCGCGGGTAGACGCTCTGTTTGGTGGAGTGCAGCAGCTTTGGGAAGAGTGGGGGGCGGAGCACGTCACGTATAATTCCCTCCATTCATGGCCCTCAACGCCGGTTTCAAGCTAGGTCCTTATGAAATCATCGGCCTTTTGGGTGCCGGGGGAATGGGAGAGGTCTATCGTGCGCGCGATAGCCGCCTGGGGCGCGAAGTCGCGCTAAAGATTCTGCCCGAGTCTTTTGCCCGCGAACCAGAACGCCTGCGCCGGTTCGAGCAGGAGGCGCGCGCGGTCGCTGCGCTGAACCATCCGAATATCCTTGCCATTCATGACATAGGAGAGAGTCCTACTCCTTACCTGGTTTCCGAGCTCCTCGAAGGCGAAAGCTTGCGTGGGTTACTGGACCGCGGCGTCCCGCCCACCCGCAAAGCCATCGACTACGGAGTGCAGATTGCCCACGGCCTGGCGGCGGCGCATGAGAAAGGGATCGTCCACCGCGACCTGAAACCGGAGAATATTTTTCTCACCAAAGACGGGCGCATCAAGATTCTCGACTTCGGGTTGGCCAAACTCGCGCCCCGGCAGAACGAAGAAGCTGTCGAAGTCACGCTGACCAGTTCACATACTGCCGCCGGCGTGGTGATGGGCACGGCCAGCTACATGGCTCCGGAGCAGGTGCGCGGCGAGCCAGTCGACGCCCGCGCCGACATCTTTGCCTTCGGCGCGATGCTCTACGAAATGCTTTCGGGCGTACAGGCTTTCAAACGCGATACCGCGGTTGAAACCATGACGGCGATTCTGAAAGAAGACCCGCCGGAGCTTTCTGAGCGCGCGCCGTTAGTTTCTCCCGCGCTCGATCGCATCGTGCGGCGCTGCCTGGAGAAGAATCCCGAGCAGCGGTTCCAGTCGGCGCGTGATCTTTCCTTTGCCTTGAGCGCTTTCTCCGGAACGGAAGCCAGTACCACGGCGCGAACCAAGGCGCTTAAGACCGGCAGCACCCCTAAGTTGGCCTGGCTGTATGTCGCAATGGCCTTGATTGCGGTCGCCGCCGTTACTTGGTTTGTAGCGCGGCGTCCGGCGCCTGTCGCCCGCATGCAATTTGCGATTCCCGAGCCGGAGAGGACCGCTGCCAGCCAAATGGCCCTTACACGCGACGGTTCGATGCTGGCATTTGTTTCCCCCGACCCGGAAACAGGCTTGCCGATGGTCTACGTGCAACACATTGGCTCCGCGGAATTGAAGATGCTGGTGGGCACGCAAAACGCCAGCTTTCCCTTCTGGTCGCCGGACAATTCCTTCCTGGCATTTTTTGCCAACGGCAAGTTGATGAAAATACCGGCCGCAGGCGGATCGCCGCAGGTATTGGCCAGTGCCTTGTGGGGCCGAGGCGGCTCATGGGGATCACAAAATGTGATCGTCTACGCGCCCGATTCTTCCTCCAGCATCTGGCGGATCAACAGTGATGGCAGCGGTGGGGCTCCTCTTATTTCCCCCCAGGAGTGGAGGCTTCATCTGGAGCAGGCGTCTCTCGACCAGTCCGACCGCTGGCCGGTTTTTCTGCCCGACGGAAAGCGGTTTTTGTATTGGGCGGGAAATTTCTCCAACGCGAAAGAGGACACATTCAGCGGTATCTATCAGAGCTCGCTCGACGACCCTAAGAAGAGAACTCTTGTTCAATTCTGCCGTTGCAGTGTTGGCTACGATTCCCAAAATCTCTACTACGCCGACGGGCAACGCCAGTTGGTCCGCGTCGGCTTCGATCCTTCCAGCGGAAAAGTATCAGGCAGCCCAGTGGTGATCGCGAACGCCGTGGGATTCCAGCCTTCGACTTATTACACCGCGATGACCGCGGCGGCGAATGGAACGGTGGTCTACAGCAACGGAGTGGGCGCGGCGCTGTCGGTGCTCAGCTGGATGGACCGCAGCGGGAAAGAATTAGGACAAATCGGGGAGCCTGGAGTACTGGCCAATCCGGCGCTTTCTCCCGACGGCGGCCGGGTGGCCGTGGATATCGCCGACCTGAAGGCGAGCAATGTCGACATTTGGCTGGAGAGCACGCATGGTGGCGGGAATACCCGCTTCACCTTCGACCCCGCAGAGGAAGTAGCTGGTGTTTGGTCGCGCGACGCAAGCAAGATCGCCTACAGGACACTGAGCGCCGTCAACGGCTCCGTGTTGACGATCAAAGCCAGCAGCGGATTAGAACGAGAGAAGAGCATTCAGGGAAATCCGATTGACGATTTTGTCCCGAATTCCTGGTCGGCGGATAACCAGCAAATCCTCTACACCCAGCAATCGCCGTTGCACGAACTTCTGGTGACGGTCCCGGCGGCAGGCGGCAAAGCAACGCCGTTCATCACTTCGAGCGACAACCAGACCAACGGACAGATATCAGGCGACGGAAGGTGGGTGGCGTATGCGTCCGATGAGTCAGGAAACTGGGAGATTTATGTGACCTCGTTCCCCGGCGCTGCGGGGAAGTGGCAGGTCTCGCGCGGGGGAGGCACCGAACCGCGCTGGCGCGGCGACGGCAAAGAGATTTTCTACATCGGACTGAATGGCATGCTGATGTCGGTGGCGGTGAGCAATGAGCAAGGCTTCTCGACCAGCGCGCCCACACCTCTGTTTCAGATTCACGGTCGCGCCCCGATTTCGAGCACGGATATGTTCACCTACGACGTGACCAAAGACGGGCAGAGGTTTCTAGTGAATCGCTATGTGCCGCCGCAGCGGACGGAGCCGCTGACGATTTTGCTGAATGCGGGGCAGTAGCATGAGAAGCCTCAGGCCATCTCTCCGGATCGGTCAGCTGCGGGTCATTGGAACCTTGCGCTCCAGTCTTAAAGAGCGCAAGAACGCGCCTAGGCAAGGCGACGAAGGCGCTCCCGACGCGTGGCTGGAGGTCGATCCCGTCATGGCCCCGGCGTTGCATGGACTGAAAGCCGGCGATGAAATCCTGGTGCTAACCTGGTTGCACCAGGCGCGTCGCGAAGTGTTGAAGGTCCATCCCAGATCGCTGAAGGACCGTCCGCTGACCGGCGTGTTTGCCACGCGCTCACCCGACCGGCCTAACCCGCTGGGATTGCATCGGGTCACCATCCGTCGGATTGTTAAGAACCGGCTGCGCATTGGACCGATCGAGGCGATTGATGGAACGCCGGTTGTTGATATCAAGGCCGTGATGTGTCCCACGGATGGATGACAAGACTCCATACCAGCTTTACAAAGTTCAAACACTCCAATCACAAGGTCCCATGTCATGGTGAGCGAGCATCCATGCTTGGCTCATCAGACCAGCGCGGACTGGTGGTAAACTCCCGGCCATGCAAAATCGCCTGCTGATTGCTACTATCGCGATACTCACCCTGCTTTTCACTTCCTGCACTTCTTCAACCGCCCCTGATCCTGCGGCCGAAGAGAATGCCATCCGCGCCTTAGATGAACAGTGGTCTGCTGCTGCAGGCAAGAACGATCTGGACGGGACCGTAGCCTTCTACTCCGACGACGCCGTGCTCCTGCCGCCGAATGCACCCATGATCCAGGGCAAAAAGGCGATCCGCGATGCGTGGGCGGGACTAATCGGGCCGAATGTGTCTTTATCGTGGAAGGCCACGAAGATCGAGGTCGCGAAATCGGGCGAACTGGCGTATCTCTACGGGACCTATCAAGACTCCGTCAAAGATCCCAAGGGCGGTGCGCCGATCAGCGATAACGGCAAGATCCTTGAAATCTGGAAGAAGCAGCCGGACGGCCAGTGGAAGTGCATCGTGGATACGTACAGCTCGGATCTGCCGGTGCCGGCCGCAAAGTAACGGAATGAATCTTGGGATTATTGGTGCGGACTATTGCCGCCGCTGTCGTCCCAAGCACCTTCGTTGACATTTTTCCTCAGCCTACGCTATCTTTAAAGCTTCGGAAGTCCTGCGGTTGCCCGCCTGATAGCCCTGCGCTTTTTCCAGCGTTGCTTTGAGGGAATTCAGCGGTCTTCTTTGCTTTTTTAAATTCTGGGAGAGTTTGCAATGTCTACCTATTTCCCCAAAAAGGGGGAAATTGTGCGCAAGTGGTACGTCGTCGATGCTGCCGATCAGACGCTGGGGCGTCTGGCCTCGCGCGTGGCCCACATTCTGATGGGCAAGGAAAATCCGCAATATACGCCTTTCATCGACACCGGTGACCACGTGGTTGTGATCAACGCTGAAAAGGTCCGCACCACCGGCATGAAGGCGGAGCAGAAGGTCTACCAGCGTTACACGGGATACCCCGGTGGGTTGCGCACCGAAGAGTTCAAGAAGCTCAGCGAGCGCAAGCCGGAAAAGATCGTCGAACAGGCTGTGCTGCGTATGTTGCCCAAGAGCAAGCTGGGCCGGCAGATGATCAGCAAGCTGAATGTTTATCGCGGCGATAAGCATCCCCACCAGGCGCAGAAGCCGGTAGAACTGGCGCTGGCGTAGGACTAGTTGACAGTTTTAGATCTCAGTTCTTAGTGAAGGAAAGCTGAATGGCTGAATTGGTTCAATACTATGGAACGGGACGCCGCAAGACGGCGATTGCCCGGGTTTATCTGCGTCCGGGAAGCGGCGAGTTCAAGGTGAACGGCCGCCCCTTCGAGCAGTATTTCGTTACGCCCGCGCAGCGCGCCAGCGCGAAGCAGCCCCTGATCTCGACTGAATCGGCGGGCTCATTCAATGTTACCGTCCGCGTCGATGGCGGCGGCGTTAATGGACAGGCGGATGCCGTTAAGCTGGGCATTGCCCGCGCGCTGATGATTTTCAATATTGAGCTGCGCAAGAAACTCAAGGGCGAAGGCATGGTCAGCCGCGATGCCCGCGCCAAGGAACGCAAGAAGTACGGGCAGAAGGGCGCGCGCAAGCGCTTCCAGTACAGCAAGCGGTAAGGCAGTTGTTGGTCGTCAGTCGTTGGTCTTTGGCCAACGACCAAGGACCAACGACCGATTTTAGGTGTTCAATTCTTCCCGTGCCCTGGCATGGGGACGGGAATAGCAATCCGGCGGGGTTGAAATTTGGGCCGCTCTGGATGCAGACTTAACGAGGAGGATTTTTGGCTAACATCACCATGAAGGAGCTGCTCGAAGCAGGCGTTCACTTCGGGCACCAGACGAAGCGCTGGAACCCGCGGATGAAGGAGTATATCTTCGGCGAGCGCAACGGCATTTACATCATCGATCTTCAGAAGACGCTGAAGATGTTCAAGGAAGCGTCGAAGTTCATCCAGGACCTGGCCGCCGAGGGCAAAATCGTGCTCTTCGTGGGTACCAAACGCCAGGCGCAGGATGCTATCGCCGAAGAGGCGAAGCGCTGCAACATGTTCTATGTGAACCAGCGCTGGCTGGGCGGGCTGCTGACCAACTGGGTCACCGTACAGAAGTCGGTAAAGCGGCTGAAAGAGCTCGACGAGATGGCCACTGATGGCCGCTACGAGCTGCTGCCGAAAAAAGAAGTCATCAAGCTTGAGCGCGAGCGCAAGCACCTGGAAGCCAACCTGGCCGGAATCAAAAACATGACCCGCCTGCCGGATACGCTGTTCGTGATCGACTCGAACAAAGAGCAGATCGCGGTGCGCGAGGCTCGCAAGCTCGGAATCCCCGTGGTCGCGGTGGTCGATACCAACTGCGATCCCACGGAAGTGGATTACGTCATCCCCGGCAATGATGATGCGCTGCGCGCGATTCGCCTGTTTGCGTCGAAGATCGCCGACTCGGCGGCCGAAGGCGGCCAGTTAATGACCGACAAACAAATTGCCGACATGACCGCGAACGCTCAACAGGCGGAAGCCGCGGCCAGCGAAGCTCCGGCCGAAGGTGCCGTAGACGCCACCGGGACGGAAAGTGACGGCGCGGGCGACGACATCAGCATGGAGGACGTGCTGGGCGGCGGGGTTCGCAAGCAGCCTTCCGCGGCCACAGAAGATGAGGCCAGCGCGGCTCCCGCGGTAGAAACGCAAGCCTACTAAGAGTTTCGACCAGAGTTAAGCAAGTGTGACCCGCGCGGGTCGTCCTGGCGCGGGTCAAATTTTGTGTAAGCATCGTTTTCAAGTTTCCAGAATCGAATTATGACGACCATGACTGAACCTAATATTTCTGCTGCACAAGTAAAAGAGCTCCGCGACAAGTCCGGAGCGCCCATGATGGATTGCAAGAAGGCTTTGACCGAAGCCAAAGGCGACCTTGAGGCCGCTATCGTGCTACTGCGCAAGCGCGGCGCAACCGTGGCCGAGCGCAAAGCCGGTCGCGCCACCAGCGAAGGCTCCGTGGCCAGCTACATTCACGCCGGAGGCAAGATCGGCGTGCTGGTTGAAGTCAACTGCGAGAGCGACTTTGTTGCCCGAACAGAAGATTTTAAGGAACTGGTGCACGACATCGCCATGCATATTGCGGCCAGCGACCCCAAGTTCGTGCGCAAGGAAGATGTCACGCCCGAGGCCTTCGAGCGGGAAAAAGACATTTTCCGTTCCCAGGCGATCGCCAGCGGCAAGCCGGCCAACATCGCGGAAAAAATGGTTGCTGGCAAGATGGAAAAGTTCTATGAGGAGGTCTGCTTGCTCGAGCAGCCCTTCATCAAAGACCAGACCGTCTCCATCGGACAGCTGATAGCGGCAAAAGTAGGCAAACTGCAAGAGAACATTACGGTCCGGCGCTTCGCCCGTTTCAAGGTCGGCGATGCGGGCGAGACGGTGGCTGTCACCAAGCCGGTGGAAGCGAAGTCTGAGTAAGTCTCGAAAGATTGAGGGTGCCCCGTTCAAGCTCTGCTTGAGCGGGGCTTTTGTTTGGGATTAAGAAGTCGATGCTAGACTAAAGAACAATGAGCAGCCCCGTATTCAAGCGCGTGCTGTTGAAGCTTTCGGGAGAGGCCCTGGCTGCCAGCCAGGGTTTCGGCGTCGACTCCAACCACATCCATTCCATCGCCGCCGAGTTGGCGGACGTGCACTCGCTGGGAATACAAATTGCCATCGTCGTAGGCGGCGGTAACTTCTTCCGCGGTGTGGCCGAGCAGGCCAAAGAGATGGACCGCGTTTCCGCCGACCACATGGGCATGCTGGCCACGGTCATCAACGCGCTGGCCTTGCAGGACGCGCTCGAAAAGCAGAAGGTCTTCACCCGGGTGATGTCCGCCATCGAGATGAACCAGGTGGCCGAGCCGTTCATTCGCCGCCGAGCGATTCGTCATCTGGAAAAAGGCCGCATCGTGATCTTTGCCGGCGGGACCGGTAATCCTTATTTTTCAACCGATACGGCTGCCTCGCTCCGGGCCATGGAAATCAAGGCAGAAGCCATCCTCAAAGCCACCAAGGTAGACGGCATCTACGACGCCGATCCCGTCAAAGTGAAAGACGCCAAGAAGTTCGACCAGATCACCTACATGGATGTGCTCAAACGCGGCCTCAAGGTGATGGACCTTACAGCGATTTCGCTTTGCAAAGACAACAATCTACCCATCATTATTTTCGACCTCAACCAGCACGGAAATATCCGGCGTGTGGTGACGGGGGAGAAAATTGGGTCGCTGGTCAGCGCGTAGCCGCACCAAATCAGGCAATTTAATTTGGACAAAATAGGAAAAGTCACGACTCTCTGATGACAACGGCGAGGCATGACGACTGCCGACGAGAGCGCGACACGCGAAGCGGTTTATAATTCTCTGTTCCAATTCCCCTTTTTCTGGAGCTGACCATGGCGCAAGCCACAATGGCCTCGATTCCCGGGCTTAAAGACACTTACATTCAACTGAAAACCCGCATGGACAAAGCGGTGGAAGACTTCCGCAAGGCAATGGCCTCGACCCGCACTGGCCGTGCTTCCGTGCATATGCTGGACGGCATTACTGTGGACTACTACAGCTCACAGATGCCGCTGAACCAGCTTGCCCAGATTCATGCTCCCGAGCCTCAGTTGATCACGGTGCAGCCCTACGATACTTCCGCTCTGGCTGCTATTGAGAAAGCCATCCGCAGCGGCGATACCGGCTTGAATCCCATGAACGATGGAAAGATCATCCGCGTGCCGGTGCCGCCGCTTACCGAAGAGCGTCGCCGCGACATGGTTAAGCACCTGCATAAGGTGCTCGAAGAGCACCGCACCGCCGTGCGCAACATCCGGCGTGACGGGAACGATGCCATCAAGAAAGCGATGAAGGACAAGAAAATCAGCGAGGACGAAGAAAAGCGTGGCCTCGAGGAAATTCAGAAGCTCACCGACGACGAAATCAAAAAGATGGAAGACCTGAGCAAGGGCAAAGAGAAAGAAGTAATGGAAATCTAACGTGGTACGACTCTCGCTTGTTGCTTTCTCTTTGTTCGCCGCGGCAGTCATGACTCCCAAAATTATTCAGCAGCCGGGCTTCGACATCATCGGCATCGCAGCCCGCACCAACAATGCCCGCGAGATGTCCGGGACAGGTGTCATTGGCGCCCAGTGGCAGCGCTTCCTGCAGGAAGGCGTGCTCGACAAGATCCCCAATCGCGCCGACGCCACCATCTACGCTCTCTACACCGGCTACGCCAGCGACCGCAACCGTGACTATGATTACGTTCTCGGGGCGCGGGTCACCTCACCTAACGAGGTGCCGGCGGGCATGGTGCTGAAACATGTCCCCGCCGGCAGGTATGCGGTAGTCACGTCCGACAAAGGCCCCGGCTTTCAAGTAGTGCCAGTGGCCTGGCAGCGCGTCTGGAAGATGGAAGATGATGGGTCCCTGGGCGGCACGCGCGCCTATCTTACGGACTTTGAAGTCTATGACCAGCGCGCCCGCGATCCGCAGGCGGCGCAAGTCGATATCTACACAGGTCTCAAGTAGTTTCCTCTTCCACCCTTGCCGGGCCACCTTGTGGAATTTCCTTGACAAGTTACGGAAAGTTCAGTAATTTCTGTTTGTACAGAAATTACTGACATGGCGCCTCTTTCTCCAACCCGGCAGCGCTTCATTCTGCACTGGGGAGAAATGGGTACGCGCTGGGGTATCAACCGGACTGTCGCTCAGATCCACGCTTTCCTATTTCTGTCGGCCAAACCCATCTCCGCCGACGAAATCGCGGCGACGCTCAGCGTTGCGCGCTCCAACGTCAGCACTTCGATTCGGGAGCTGGAAGGGTGGGGAATTGTGCGCCCGGTACACGTTCTGGGGGACAGGCGCGAACACTACGAGTCGATGACCGATGTCTGGGAGATGTTTCGCCTGATCGTTGAACAACGCAAGCGCCGCGAGGTCGATCCTACGATGCAGATGCTGCGCCAGTGCCTGGAGGATTTGAAGGGCGGCGGCGATGTCTACGCACTTGAGCGACTGCAGGAGATGGCCGAGTTTTTTGAGACCGGATCTGCCGCTTATGGAGAGTTAAAGCAGTTGTCCCCGGCGACATTGCGCGCCTTGGTAAAGGCAAAAGGGCGGGTCAAGAAATTATTGGGCAGAAATACAAAGTGATTCATCACTTGAAACAGAAGGACATATCAGGAGGAGCTATGGAATCTCACGTTTGTTTGTGTCGGGTGCGGTCCTTACCGCCATCGTGGCATTCAGCGTAATGGTCTACGTGCAGCGGCCGCTGCGCAAGATACTAGGCGAATTGTGCGGCACCGACGAACGTGCTCATTTCTGGGTCGTGTTTTCCAATGTGACTGTGATCCTTTCGGCAGTGATGGCCTCTTTGCAATATCATCCCGAACCCGGAATCAACTCCCCCGCGGTAATTGAAGTTGCCTCACAGCTGAAGTGGGGACTGGTTGGTCTAGGGGTTGCACTGCTCATTCTCGGACGAACTTTGACGAAGTCAATTTCGCGCCTTCCCGTGACCGCTGGCCCGCCACCAGCGGTGTCGCACCAGTAACAGGAAGGCTCGACAACGGAGTAGAGCATGAGACACGGTTGGAGCCGAAATTCGGCGACGGTAGGAGCGTTCGCCTGGACTGCGCTCTGCGCTTACGCTGGAGCCGGCAAAGCGCCGTTGGGTGTCATCGAGTTGTTGTTCCTCTTTGCCGCGCTGGTGATTGTGCCGCTAGGCATGGCCCTGGGAGAAAAAGTCGCGGCCATCGGCTCCCATCGCCTGGAGCTGGCACTCGAAATGTTCCAACCGTTCGCCGCGGCGATGATAACGGCATCTTTTTGGATGACTCCGGGGCCCACGGCGATGATCGCGTCTCTTCCCTGGGCTGGGCTCTGCTTCGCGATTGCCCTCATGGGCGCCCTTGCCCTCATCAAGGCGCGCTCACTTTCCGCTTTCGCCGCCAATTTAGGCAGAATTGATCTTTCCATCGCGGCTGCCTGGCTGCTGGCCTCACGCCTGGGAATGCGGCCGCTGGGCATTCAGGAGCCGATCATTCTTCTGACCGGCGTGCATTTTTCTTACACGGGATTTGCCAGCGCGATGATTCTGTCGGCAGCCACAAAATCTTGCCCGCGAAGCAACATCGCCGATTTCCTGCGCTGGTTCAGCGCACTGGTCCTGTTTGTTCCCTTTGTGGTGGCGGCAGGATTTGTTTATTCTCCCTTCCTGAAAATGTCTGCCGGAGTTCTTCTGGCCGCATCGATGATTGGCATGGCTGCGGTTCAACTCGTCATTGCTGGTTCCGTCAGCTCCCGTGTCAGCCGCGCCTATCTCTACACGTCCTCGTTCGCGGTGGCCGCGGGAATGGGCATTGCCGCCATGTATGCCGTCGGCGACTGGTTGCACCGCGACTGGCTGCCGATCCCGAAGGTAGCGCAGACGCACGGGGTACTGAATGCAATTGGATTTGCGCTGTGCGGCATCCTGGGATGGCTGATTGAGTTTTCCGTGCCCTCGGCGATCTCTCTTTCCGACGCACTCGCAGAGGAACACGCTTTGGCCGGCATCAAGTAAGAATTTGCGTTATTCCTGGTTGCCGCGTGGGCGGCCAGCGGCCCGCCCACGTTCTCCTCGAGAACGCCCCTTTCGTCGTGTGATAAAAACTAGTCTGCAGGCATGATCAAGTCTCTCCACATCGGGCGCTATGTCGCAAAGCTGGAAGATTTGCGTAAGATTGCTGAGTTTTTTCAGGCAATTGGCATGGAAGAGTTTCCCGATCGCAAGGGTTCCGTCATATTTGCCTCGCCGCAGGGCCTTATCAGTTTTAACCAGCCTTCTGCATCGCATCCGCCACATCTGAGCGAGCGTCTCAAAGACGTGGCCAAGCTGATCGTCCTGGAAGTCTCAAATCCCGATGACGTATTGGCTATTGCCAGCAGAATGAAGTTTCCCGTCTTGGCGGATGTTGCCGCTTCCAATAGTCCGGATCGGACGTTTTGGTTGGATTTGCCCGGAGGCATCGTAGTCGCCGTTCACGGTTCGCCCGAGGTCCCAGTTCCTGCAAGTGAAGGGAAACTCGATGCGCGCGGCAAAAGCTTCGCGATCGTCGTTGCCCGGTTCAATGCTTTTATCACCGAGAGGCTGCTCCAAGGTGCGCTGGACGGACTCGTCCGCTCCGGTGCGGAGCGCAAACAGATTGACGTCGTCCGCGTGCCGGGGAGCTTCGAAATCCCCTCAGCCGCCCGCGCACTCGCCGAATCCGGCAAATACGCTGCCGTTTTATGTATCGGGTGTCTGCTGCGCGGCGACACAGCGCACTATGACGTCATTGTGAATGAAGTTACACGCGGGGTCGGACAGTCGGCACAGGAAACGGGTGTACCTCACGCCTTTGGCGTGCTCACCTGCGATACGCTTGAACAGGCTATCGACCGCGCTGGGCTGAAAATGGGTAATAAAGGTTTTGAAGCGGCATTAGCGGCGGTCGAGATGGCAAATCTGCATTCCAAAATCAGACCGAAGAAAAAACCCTCGACCAGAAAATCCGCAAAACGTAAAACCTCCCGCTAGGCTTCGAGCCTCCATTGCAATCCTGTAGACTGGCTTGGAAGAGGCTCCAACATTGGGCACGCGCAGAAAATCCCGAGAATTAGCTTTGCAAATGCTATTTCAGGCGGACATGGGTAAGCAGGATGCCGATTTGGTTCGGCGGACATTCTGGCAAGGCCGGGGCGAAGATTCCGCCCAGGTGAAGGGATTTGCCGAAGACCTGTTTCGCGTTGCCACCGATCGTACCGCGGAGATCGACGGCCTCATCGAAAACAATGCCGCCCATTGGCGCATGGACCGGATGGCTGCGGTTGACCGCAATATTCTTAGAGCGTCCGTCGCCGAGTTGCTCGGCTTTCCAGATACTCCACTGCCTGTGGTGATCAACGAAGCTCTCGAAATCGCGCGGCGCTTCTCGACGCCTGAATCCGTTCAGTTTATTAACGGAGTGCTCGACAGCGTTGGCCGCCAGCTTGCCACCGTGAAGTAGGGGCGTCTCGCAGAGATCAGACGAAAGCAAAAATTCAACATCTACGGCTTCACTGCGATCAGATTCGGCTTGCAGGTGTAGGAGTGTAGGCCGTCGGCGGAAGTGCAGAGCGGTTCGGGCAAAGTGATCTCCGTGATGTCAGCTCCGGTCGGCGTGTCGAGAACGTGGATCGCGCCGTCGCTGGCAGCCACATAGAGCCGCTTCCCGTCCGTCGTCAGTCCGCCCTGGAACGGGATGGCGTTGTTCGCCAGTTGAATGGCGCTGGTCAGGCTATTGCGGATGTCAAAGACCAGCACGTTGGACGAGTTACTGGTGAGAATGTACGCGGCGGCTCCGTCGGGAGAGATCAGAAGCTGTATCGGGGTGAAGGCTCCCTGGCCCAGGTCTACTGCTGTGTTGGCAGTTCCTGAAACCGTGATTCCGCCCCGGGGAGCCGGGCAGCCGGGAACATTCACTGCGGGTGGAACGCCGGCAAATTCAGTGGTAATGGTTTGAACGGTTGGCGGATTTACGCTAAACAATGAGACGCCATCGGGGAGAGGTTTAATCAGCGCTGTCCCCGGAATGGTCACCGGCGTAGGCGTGGGTGGTTGCGTTCCACAAGTCGGAAAGAAGGCAAGCCCAGCCGGATCGCCGCCTGCCAGGTATCCGCCCATTCCCCCGGTGAGAAAGGCTGCACCGGTCGCAGGAGCGGCCAGCGTCAAATTCTGGAGTGCGTCCTGGCTGGACTGAATGTAGAGCTTATTGCCGGCGGCAATGAAGACCTTCAAGTTGTCCGGCGAAAAAGCGGCGGCAGTGGCTCCCGAAATCGGCAAATCCACGTGGCTGTTGTCGGCGGCGTTAAAAATAAAAACCTGATTTACCGTGTCCACAGTATTGGCAACCACGACACGGTTCCCGTCGGGGGAAACCGCCAGGACTTTGCCCGCAATGCCATTGTTGGTGGCCACAGTGGTCGGGTTGGCCGCCAGGTCTACGACAATGAGGCCTTTGCTGCCCAAAAGGCTCCTGTCCGTTCCCAGAAATGCCTTGTTGCCCTGAGGATTTATCAACAAGGAATTCGGGGTAGCGCTCAAGTCGAAGGTATTTCCGACGGTGTTGGCAGCGGTTTCAATTCCCACCACTCGACTAACGCAATCATCGACTGTGCCGCACTCCGTGGTAGAGACCAGCACAATGGTTGCCGCCGTCGTACCTCCGGTGACCGAAACCGCCACCGGAACCGTGGGATAGATGGGCAAGCTGGGTTGAAAGCCAAGGTTGCAAGTCGGAGGCGTGCAGGAGGCGCTTACCGTTGCTCCGCCGGCTTTTACAGCGTTCACAGCTCCATTGGTCGCAGTGACGGAAGCTGGATTGGAGGTGGTCCAGGTCAGGGGAACGCCCGTGATAGTAGTGCCGCTGGTATCAACGACGGTTGCGGTGAGTGTCTTCGAACCCGTGCTATTGAAGGCCAGCGCATTTACCGGGACGTTATTCTCCAGCAGCGTAATTTGCTGTACCGGACAGGTGACAAAATCGAATGGAACACTCGTGGTTCCAGCGATGGACACAAACATCGGACTGGTGCCCGGAGTGTTGGCGGTAATCTGGACTTGATTGGGCAGTAGTCCATCCGCTGTAGTGCTGGCCGTTCCGACGGTGGCTGTCGAAAGCTGCCAGGTGGGAGTTCCGATGGTCGACGAGATATCCAGCCCGGCCCGGCTCTTCGCCACCAATTGGTAAATTCCGGTCGATCCCTTGGAAATACATCCGGTGGTCAGAGGCTCGATGGTCAAACTGACGATGTGCTGGTGTACAAAAATTTTAGTTGGGGGGCTGCTTACACCTTGCGCGGTAGCGGTGATCTCGGCCACGCCTTCGGCGCCGGGAGTGCATAGCTGAGGGTTGGTCAAAGAATCCCAGCTACCGGCGCAAGCCACTCCGTTGGCGGCAACCGTGATGACCGCGGTGTTACTGGAAACAAAGGAAATAGGGGTGGTAATTGCAGTATTGGCGGAGTTGAACGCGGAAGCTGTGAAGTTTTGGGTTTTGCCGATTTCGAGAGATACCTGAGTAGTGGGCGCCAAGACCAGCCGCGCGGGGACCGGATTGGTGATGGTCGGCTTCTCATCATCACCGCATCCCGACCAAGCCAGCGCGATGGCCACCATGACAATTACAAAAACAACGGAACGGCACCTACCCATGCACCCTCCCCGCCCCGTCGCAGCCTGGGAGGCGAGAACTCTCAGTAAAGGAAATTTCCATACTAGAGGCAGACATTCTTTTCAGCAAGTTGGGGCTAGTGGGTATGATGCGGGAAACGCGGTGGGGAGGTTTAGGGTGGTTGTTGCCTTCCGGGGGCACTCATACCAATTTGCAACGATGCCAAGTGTTGACGTTACGGAAGTCTGATTGCTATATTTGTAAGGTTCCGCGAGTCATTTTGGCTTGTCTGTAGCAGGTGGATTTCGTAAGAACTCCCCCGAACGAAACAGTTAAGCTTTACGGTTTTCCCGCAGTACCGGAAACATCCTCGCTGAAACGTTCCGCGCGCACTTTTCCCGTGAAAAGCTATGCGGAGCGATTGCGGACGAAACGGAGCAGCTCCCGCAAGTTGGGCCTGGTGCCACCGTCGTAGCGCTGTAAAGGGAAATGTGAAAATTCCCGCCGGCAGATGAGGCGGGATTATGGTTGGCCGAAGCCACCCAGTCTGGAATCAAGACAAGTTTTAGAAGCGCGACCAAGGCATGTGCATAAAAAACACGTGCAGGGCAGAACGCGGCTTCAAGGAGCAGGAAAGAGTGCCTACTTTTAATCAGCTGGTGCGTGCCGGGCGCAAACATCCGCGTTATAAAACCGCGAGTCCGGCGTTGCAGTCGTGCCCGCAGAAGCGTGGCGTCTGCACCCGCGTCTATACCCAGACGCCCAAGAAGCCGAACTCGGCGCTGCGCAAGGTCGCTCGTGTCCGGCTTTCGAACGGTATTGAAGTGACCACCTACATTCCGGGTGTCGGTCACAACCTGCAGGAGCACTCGATTGTTTTGATCCGAGGCGGCCGTGTGAAGGACCTGCCCGGTGTTCGTTATCACGTGGTACGGGGCACGCTGGATGCAACCGGCGTGGCTAACCGCAAGCAGAGCCGTTCGAAGTATGGAGCGAAGAGGCCTAAGGCCTAGGGCTCTAGCGAGAAGCTAGAAGCCAGGAGCTAGTAGCTGAAATGCCAAGAAAAGGACATATCGCGAAACGCGGCACCGAGGCTGATCCGGTTTACGGGTCGGACCTGGTTACAAAGTTTGTGAACTCGATGATGTGGCAGGGCAAGAAGAGCACTGCCGAGGGGATCTTCTATGAAGCCCTTACCAAGCTTGAGCAGAAGGGCGGCGACGAGGCCCTGAAGCTGTTCAAGAAGGCCGTGGAAAACGCCAAGCCGCTGCTCGAAGTGAAGAGCCGCCGCGTGGGTGGCGCGAACTATCAGGTGCCGGTCGAAGTCAATCCGGACCGGCGTACGTCGCTTGCCATCCGCTGGTTGATTACGTACTCCCGCGGACGGGCAGAAAAAGGCATGGTCGACAAGTTGACCAATGAATTGCTCGACGCCGCCAACGGCAAGGGCGCGGCAATCAAGAAGAAGGAAGACGTTCACCGTATGGCGGAAGCGAATAAAGCTTTCGCGCATTATCGGTGGTAGAACGGCAGCTTCTAGCTTCTGGCTCCTAGCTTCTAGCCAGAAGCGCTAGTTAGAAGCGAGAAGCTAGCAGCAGGATTTTCAGAGCCCCCAGAAGGCAGCAGGAATATTGTGGCGAGAACAGTTCCATTAACGCGTTGCAGAAACATCGGCATCATGGCCCACATCGATGCCGGCAAGACCACTACGACGGAGCGCATCCTGTTTTATACGGGACGCACGCACCGCATCGGAGAGGTCCATGAAGGCACTGCGACCATGGACTGGATGGAGCAGGAGCAGGAGCGCGGCATCACCATCACCTCCGCCGCTACCACCTGCACCTGGCGCGACATCCGCGTCAACATCATCGACACGCCCGGTCACGTGGACTTCACCGCCGAAGTAGAGCGCTCGCTGCGCGTGCTCGACGGCGCTGTTGCCGTGTTTGACGCGGTGCACGGGGTTCAGCCGCAATCGGAAAAAGTATGGCGGCAAGCTGATAAATACGGTGTGCCGCGAATCTGCTTCATCAACAAGATCGACAAGATGGGTGCCGATTTCGAGCACGCCGTCGATACCCTCCGCAAGCGCCTCAACGCCAAGCCTGTCGCCATTCAAATTCCCATCGGTCAAGAAGCAAAGTTTATTGGTGTTGTCGATCTTATCCAGATGAAAGCCATTATCTGGAAAGACGAGACCATGGGCGCGGAATACGTGGTCGAAGAGATTCCCGAGAATCTGAAGAAGAAGGCCGAAGCTTTCCATGCGCAGTTGGTGGAAACCGTCGCCGAAAACGACGACGACATGCTGCACAAGTTTCTGGAAGGCGAGACCATCACCCCCGATGAGTTGAAGGCCTCGCTGCGGCGTTCGACGATTGGTCTGAAGGTGTTTCCGGTTGTCGTTGGCACAGCTTTCAAGAACAAGGGTGTACAGCCGCTGCTGGACGCGGTCGTCGATTACCTGCCTTCGCCGCTCGATACCCCCGAAACCAAAGGCCACAATCCCGACAAGGCGGAAGAAGTGCTTGCCCGCAAAGCCGACGACAAGGAGCCCTTTTCGGCGCTGGCTTTCAAGATCATGGCTGACCCGTTTGTCGGGCAGCTCACGTTTATCCGTGTGTACTCAGGGCAGTTGAAGTCGGGCGACGGCGTCCTCAATCCGCGTACCGGTAAGACCGAACGTATCGGCCGCCTGCTGAAGATGCACGCCAATAAGCGCGAGGACATCAGCGAGATTCTCGCGGGCGACATCTGCGCCGCGGTTGGGCTGAAGAATGTCGGCACCGGCGATACCATCTGCGACGAAAAGCACCCCATTGCGCTCGAGTCGATCGAGTTTGCCGTGCCGGTCATCTCGGTTGCGGTTGAGCCCAAGACCAAGGCCGATCAGGAAAAAATGGGCCTGGCGCTCTCGAAGCTGGCGCAGGAAGATCCCACCTTCAAAGTCCACACCGATCCCGATAGCGGGCAGACCATCATCAGCGGCATGGGCGAGCTGCACCTCGAAATCATCGTCGACCGCATGATGCGTGAGTACAAAGTCGAGGCCAATGTCGGCAAGCCGCAGGTGGCCTATCGCGAGACCATCCGCAAGAAGTCCGAGGCCGAAGGCAAGTACATCCGCCAGACGGGTGGCCGCGGTCAGTATGGACACGCCAAGATTCGCGTCGAGCCGCAGGAACCGGGTAAGGGCTACGAGTTTTCGAACGAGATCGTCGGCGGTTCGGTACCGAAGGAATACATCAAGCCGATCGACCAGGGGATTCAGGAAGCCATGGAAGGCGGTGTGCTCGCCGGCTATCCCATGGTGGACATCAAGGTTGAGCTGTACGACGGCAGCTACCACGAAGTCGACTCGAACGAAATGGCGTTCAAGATTGCCGGTTCGATGGCGTTCAAGGAGGCCGCGCGCAAGGCTTCCCCTGTTCTGCTGGAGCCGGTGATGGCGGTCGAAGTGGTGACGCCGGAAGATTTTGCCGGCACCATCATGGGCGACCTGAGTTCGCGCCGCGGCCGCATTGAAGGCATGGAACACCGTGCGGGTTCGCAGGTGATAAAAGCGATCGTGCCGCTGGCGGAGATGTTCGGTTATGCCACGCACATGCGGTCGTCGACACAGGGCCGAGCTGAGTACTCGATGCACTTTGCCCGCTACGAGGAGGCGCCGCGCTCGGTTGCGGAGGAAATTATCGCCAAGGTGCAAGGCGCGGCGAAGTAGTTTGGTTTAGCCGCAAAGCGGCGCAAGATTAAAGCCCGGCGCAAGCGCTGGGTGGGTGAAGTAAGAGACAAAGTCCCTTTAGGGGCGAAAGACGCGGGCGAGGGCGCCCGCGCCACACGGAGCAAGCGAAATGGCGAAGGAAAAATTTGATCGCACAAAGCCGCACGTAAACGTAGGGACGATTGGTCACATTGACCACGGGAAGACGACGTTGACGGCGGCGATCACCAAGGTGTTGTCGAAGCACAACCCGAAGATCCAGTTCCGGTCGTTCGATTCGATCGATAACGCTCCGGAAGAAAAGGCGCGCGGTATCACGATTGCCACGGCGCACGTCGAGTATGAGACGGCGAACCGGCACTACGCGCACGTGGATTGCCCGGGCCACGCCGACTACATTAAGAACATGATCACGGGCGCGGCGCAGATGGACGGCGCGATTCTGGTGGTTGCGGCAACCGACGGGCCGATGCCGCAGACGCGCGAGCACGTACTGTTGGCGCGCCAGGTGGGTGTGCCCTACATCGTGGTGGCGCTGAACAAGTGCGACTCGGTGGATGATCCTGAGCTGCTGGATCTGGTGGAACTCGAAGTGCGTGAGCTGCTGAAGTCGTATCAGTTCCCTGGGGACGATGTGCCGGTGGTGCGGTTGTCGGCGCTGGGTGCATTGAACGGGGAAGCCAAGTGGGAGAAGCAGATTGACGAGCTGATGGAGGCGGTGGACAAGTCGGTGCCGCAGCCGGCGCGTGAGCTGGACAAGCCGTTCCTGATGCCGATCGAAGATATTTTCTCGATCTCGGGGCGTGGAACCGTAGTTACGGGAAGAATCGAGCGTGGCAAGGTGAAGGTGGGCGAGGAAGTGGAGATTGTGGGCTTCCGCGACACCAGAAAGACCGTCGTCACGGGCGTGGAGATGTTCAAGAAGCAGCTCGACGAAGGCATGGCAGGCGATAATGCCGGGCTGCTGTTGCGCGGTATTGCGAAGGAAGATGTGGAACGCGGCATGGTGCTGGCGAAGACGGGGTCGATCACGCCGCATACCAAGTTCAAGGCTGAGGTTTACATCTTGACCAAGGAAGAAGGCGGACGTCATACGCCGTTCTTCAAGGGATACCGGCCGCAGTTCTATCTGCGTACCACGGACGTGACCGGAGTTGCGGAACTGCCGGCGGGCACCGAGATGGTGATGCCGGGCGACAACGTGAGTCTGGTGATTGAGCTGATCACGCCGGTGGCGATGGAGAAGGGCTTGCGCTTTGCGATTCGCGAAGGCGGCCACACGGTGGGTGCCGGAACGATTTCGGAGATTGTGAAGTAGGTTTGGGCAAAAATGAGGACTAGTTTTTAGTCCTGGTTCTTAGTTGTTAGTGGGAGCGGCTTGCAGCTTGCCGTCAGTTCTTTCCTCCCGGAGCGCCGGGAGGGGTTAGAGAGAGAAAAGTGATAGGAAACGAGAAAATACGCATCCGGCTGAAAGCCTACGACTACCGCATTTTGGACCAGTCGACCGGAGAGATTGTCGAAACGGCGCGGCGCACCGGGGCGCAGATCGCGGGCCCGATTCCTTTGCCCACGATGAAGAACAAGTACTGCGTGCTCCGTTCCCCGCACGTCGACAAGAAGTCGCGCGAGCAGTTTGAGATCCGCACCCACAAGCGGCTGCTGGACATTCTCGATCCCACGCCGCAGACGGTCGATGCGCTGATGAAGCTTGATCTTCCAGCCGGGGTTGACGTGGAGATCAAGGCCTTCGGTAAAGAACATAAGTAGTTTGGCCGTTCGCGGCAGCAGTTAAGAGAGCGAGATTATGGCAAAGGTAGCAGGCATTCTGGGGAAAAAAGTCGGCATGACGCAGCTCTTTGACGACAAGGGCGACGTCCACCCTGCGACCGTGCTGCAGGCGGGGCCTTGCGTGGTGACCCAGCACAAGACAGGCACGCGCGACGGTTATGTTTCCGCGCAGCTGGGGCTAGTGGAATTTGTGAAGGAAGGCAAGCTTACCAAGCCGATGCGTGGTCACCTCGGCAAGAACAATCTGCCACCGGTGAAATTTATCCGTGAAGTGGCGGTTGAAGCCGGGGACGCGAAAACCGACGGCGATGGCGGAGTTAAGGCGGGCGATCGCGTGCTGGTCGATATTTTCGACGGCGAAAAATTTGTCGACATCGTGGGCGTCAGCAAGGGCCGTGGGTTTGCCGGCGTAGTGCGCCGCCACCATTTCGCGGGCGGTCCCAAGTCGCACGGTTCGATGTTTCAGATCACCGGTTCGATCGGGTCTTCGGCATTTCCTTCGCGCGTGTTCAAGGGCATGCGCATGTCGGGGCACATGGGGAACAAGCGGGTGACGATGCGTAACCTGCGCATCCTGGGCATTGAAAAAGACGACAACCTGTTGGTGGTCGAAGGTGCGGTGCCGGGCCCGAACGGCGGATATCTGGTCATTTCGAAAGCCAAGCAGCCGCCGAGAGAGCGGCGTGGGTTTGCCGGAGCGGCGACGGTCGATCCGTTGAAGGCCGCGAAGCGGGCAGCGAAGAAGGGGTAGCTGTTGAGGGTTGGCGGACAGGAGTGTCCGCCCCACATTGAGAAAGCAATATGGCAACTATCGACGTACATAATCTGAGCGGCGCGAAGGTCGGAACAATCGACCTGGCCGATGAAATTTTCGGCGCCATCAACGAAAGCCTGCTCTGGGAAGCGGTGAAGCACTACCGCGCCGCGCAGCGCGCCGGGACGCACGCCACCAAGAACAAGAAGCTGGTGTCGGGCGCGGGCAAGAAGTTGTGGAAGCAGAAGGGGACCGGGCGGGCGCGTGTGGGTTCCATCCGATCTCCACTTTGGCGTCATGGCGGAACTGTCCACGGACCGCAGCCCCGTTCTTACGATTATGCTTTTCCGCGCAAGAAGCTGATGGGTGCGCTGCGTTCGGCGCTGGCGTCGAAGCTCTCCGAAGGCAAGCTGATTGTGGTGAATGCTTTTGAGATCAGCGAGCCGAAGACGAAAGTCTTCCGCGAGGCGCTCGATAAGTTGAAGGTTGAGAAGACGGTGCTGGTTGTCGACGTCGCCAATCACGGCAATCGCAACCTGGTGCTGAGCTCGCGCAACATCGATGGGTTGGAACTCGTCAGCGGAAGCGAAGTTCATCCTTACCATCTGCTGCGCCACGATGTCGCGATTTTCAGCCAGCCGGCGATCGAGAAGTTGCAGGTCGCGCTCAAGAGCGCGATGTCGAAGAAGCGCAGCCATGAAGGTGAAGGTGAGGCGGAAGCGGAAGGCAAGGCCAAGAAGGCCAAGGCCACGCGGCGCCGTTCCCGCACGGATAAAGACAAAGCGGCGGAGGTAGCGTAACCGATGAAAACTGCATACCAGATCATCCGCCGGCCGGTAATTACGGAAAAAGGCCTGGGTATCAAGGAAACCCAGAACACCCTGGTCTTCCAGGTGGCCCAGAAAGCCACCAAGACTGAGATCAAGGAAGCGGTGCAGAGCATTTTTAAAGTTAAGGTGCACTCAATCCGCACCGCCACCTATCCGGGAAAGGAGCGGCGCCGCGGCAAGTTTGCTGGCTACCGTCCTGACTGGAAAAAGGCGTATGTGCGGTTGAAGTCCGGTGAAAAGATGCCGGAGTACGCGCAGAATTTGTAAGGCAGTCGTTGGTCGTTGGCCCTTGGTCGTTGGCCTCTCGACCAGAGCAGTCGTGGTAGATGCTTTTGGCCAAAGACGAACGACCAACGACCAACGACGATTTTAAGAGTTTTTATGCCTATTAAGACTTATCGACCGACGACCCAGACGCTGCGTTATCGCACTACGCTGGTCAATGACGACATCACGACCAAGTATCCGCATAAGCCGCTGCTGGAGACCAAGAAGAAGACCGGCGGCCGCCGCAACTCGGGCGACATCACCATGTGGCACCAGGGCGGCGGACACAAGCGCAAGCTGCGCATTATTGATTTCAAGCGCGACAAGACCGGGATTCCGGCGACGGTGGCTTCAGTCGAGTACGATCCCAACCGTTCGGCGCGCATTGCCTTGCTGGCGTACGCCGATGGCGAGAAGCGTTACATTCTTCAGCCCAACGGGCTGACCGTGGGACAGAAAGTTGTCAGTGGCCCCGATGCCGACATCCTGGTGGGCAACGCGCTGCCACTCAAGAACATTCCTCCCGGAACGACGATTCACAATGTCGAGTTGAAGCCCGGGAAGGGAGCGCAGATGGTGCGCTCGGCGGGCGGAGCGGCGCAGTTGGTGGCGAAGGAAGGCGAATATGCGCTGGTGAAGCTGCCTTCGGGTGAAACCCGCAAGGTGGCGCATGACTGTATGGCCACGATCGGGCAGGTTGGGAACACCGATCACGAAAACGTCACCATCGGCAAAGCAGGACGCACGCGCTGGCTGGGGATTCGTCCCACCAACCGCGGGGTGGTGATGAATCCGGTCGACCATCCACACGGCGGCGGGGAAGGCAAGACCTCCGGCGGACGGCATCCGGTGACCCCATGGGGCAAGCCAACACGCGGGTACAAGACGCGCAACAACAAGCGGACGGACGCGTTCATCGTGAGCCGCCGCGGCAAGAAATAAGCGAGACGCTAGGAGCTAGCAGCGAGAAGCTGAATTTATGGCACGTTCAACCAAAAAAGGACCGTTTGTCGACGCCCACCTGCAAGGCAGGATCGAGGCGATGAACTCGCGGAACGAGAAGAAAGTTGTCCGCACCTGGTCGCGCCGTTCGACGGTGATTCCGGAGATGGTGGGGCACACGATCGCGGTGCACAACGGGAAGAAGTTCATTCCGGTGTACCTGACCGAGAACATGGTGGGGCACAAGCTGGGCGAGTTCAGCTTTACCCGCCAGTTCAAAGGCCACTCCATGCGGGCGGCGACGGAAGCGGCAGCCAAGCCGGCGGGAGTGCCGGGCGGGCCGGGAGCTGCGGCACCGGCGGCACCGAAGGCGTAATACAGCTTCTGGCTGCTAGCTCCTGGCTTCTAGCTTGGAGCGCAAGCCGAGGCCTTGTGATGGATTTAAGCGAGTAGCTAGAAGCTAGGAGCTAGCAGCTATTTATGGAATTTCGAGCTAAAGCACGGTTCATGCGGGTGACGCCCCAGAAGGCGCGCCTGGTGCTGGACCTGATCAAGGGAAAGAAGGTTGAGGACGCGCTCAACACCCTGCTATTTACCAAGAAGCGTGTAGCCCCGACAGTCGAGAAGCTGCTGCGTTCGGCGGTGGAGAACGCTAACTATCTGAGCGCGGAGAAGAACCTCGACGTCGATGTCGACAGCCTCTATGTGAAGAGCGCCATCGCCAACGACGGGCCGCGGATGAAGCGGGTACGGCCGGCGCCCATGGGGCGGGCGTTCCGCTATGTCCGGCGGATTTCGCACATCGAGTTGGTGCTCGCGGAAAAAGGCAAGAGCAACGACGGCTTGGCCTCGCGCGTTGATGACGCGCCCAGCGCTCCGGCGAAGGCAAAGAGCCGGACGAAAGCGAATCTGCCTAAGGCAAAAGCCCGGGCGAAGGCGCCGGGGAAAAAGAAGAAGGTCGGAGCAAAGTAGCCGACAGGAGAATTTATGGGTCAGAAAGTACATCCTTACGGTTTCCGGCTCGGCTACACCAAGCCGTGGAAGTCACGCTGGTTCGTGGAGCGCGACTACGACAAGCTGTTGCTTGAAGACGTCAAGCTCAAGAACGAGCTTAAGGACAAGCTCAAATCGGCGGGCGTCAGCTCGCTCGAAGTCGAGCGTCCCGGCAACAAGCTGCGCATCATCATCAAGACTGCTCGTCCGGGAATCATTATCGGCCGCAAGGGCGCGGAAATTGACAAACTGAAGCAGGAGATGCAGAAGCGCACTTCGCGCGAAGTGCACATCGACATTCAGGAAGTGCATAAGCCGGAACTCGATGCCCAGCTGGTTTCGGAATCGATTGCGCTGCAGCTCGAGAAGCGTGTCGGCTTTCGCCGGGCCATGCGCAAGGCGGTGGATTCGGCGCTGCGTTTTGGCTGCAAGGGGATTAAAGTCCGGGTAAGCGGACGCTTGAACGGAAACGAAATCGCCCGCTCGGAGTGGTACCTGCAGGGCCGGCTGCCGCTGCATACCCTGCGCGCCGACATCGACTATGGATTTTCCGAAGCCCGCACAACGTACGGTGTAATTGGCGTGAAGTGCTGGGTGTATCGCGGCGAGATTCTGCCGACCAAAAAGCGCGAGTCGCAGACGACGGGCGCGTTCCAGCAGTAAAGAGGCGGGAAGCGAGATTTTCTTATGTTGATGCCCAAGAAGGTGAAGTACCGCAAGCAGCAACGCGGACGTATGGCCGGTAAGGCGTGGCGTGGCAGTACGCTGGCCTTCGGCGATTTCGGCCTCAAGGTGTTGGAGCCGGGCTGGATCACCGACCGGCAAATCGAAGCCAGCCGTGTGGCGATGACCCGGTTCATTAAGCGTGGCGGCAAGATCTGGATCCGCCTGTTTCCGGACAAGCCAGTCACCAAAAAGCCGGCTGAAACCCGTATGGGTAAAGGTAAGGGCGCTCCGGACCATTGGGTCGCAGTGGTGAGGCCGGGCAAGATTTTGTTTGAGATGGAGGGGGTCAGCGTGACTGACGCCACAGAAGCCATGCGCCTGGCATCGCACAAACTGCCGCTGCGCACGCGCTTCGTCAAGCGCGAGGGCGCGCACTAGGAATCGATCATGAAAGCAGACAAAGTCCGCAATTTGACTTCTGAGGAACTGAGCACGCAGGAGCGTGAGTTGAGCGATCAGCTGTTCAAGCTGAAGTTTCAGCTCAACATGGGCCAGACTGAGAGCCTGAAGAAGATGCGCGGGCTGCGCAAAGACATTGCCCGCATCAAGACCATCGCACGCGAGCGCGAGCTCTCCGCTGCGAAGACGGAGAAGAAGTAATGGCTGAAACGGGCGCACAAGTGCAGGCGCAGGGACGCCGCAAAGAATTGGTGGGCGAAGTCGTGTCGAACAAGATGGCCAAGACCATTGTGGTGCAGGTGGTGCGCAAGAAGTCGCACCCGTTCTATGGCCGGGTGATCTCCAAGGCGAAGAAGTTCTATGCCCACGATGAAAAAAATGACGCGCGCGTCGGCGATGTGGTGCGGCTCGAAGAGACCCGCCCGTTGTCGAAGCTGAAGCGCTGGCGTTTGAAGGAAGTCATCCGCCGCAGCACGCTGGCGCCGGAAGCGCCCGCGGCGCAAGCGTCCTAAGCACTTGTTCTACGGGGAGAAATTCTTATGGCCGTGATGATGAGAACCATGCTCGAGGTCGCCGACAATTCCGGCGCCCGCAAGCTCCAGATGATTTTGCCTCTGGGCGGCTCCACTGGCCTCAGTGCCGGCCTCGGCGACGTAATTACCGCGAGTGTGAAGGAAGCGTCTCCCGACGGCCAGGTGCAGAAGGGCAAGGTAGTGAAGGCGGTCATCGTACGCACCCGCAAGGAGTCCCGGCGGCGCGACGGTACTTACATCCGCTTCGACAACAATGCGGCCGTGCTGATCAACGAAGCCGGCGAGCCGGTGGGAACGCGCGTTTTCGGTCCGGTGGCCCGTGAGCTGCGTGAGCGGAAGTTTTTGAAGATCGTGAGTTTGGCCCCGGAAGTGTTGTAAGACCGTTTCGAGTTTCAAGTAGTAAGTTTCGGGAAACTCGAAACCAGAAACTGGAAATCAAGTTATGGCTACTGCAACCGCAAGCAAACAGCGTTATGACATTCGCCGCAATGACACCGTGAAGGTGATCACCGGCCGTGACAAAGGCAAAGAAGGGCGCGTGCTGCGCGTGATTCCGGAAACAGGCAGGGTGCTGGTGGAGCACGTGATGATGGTGAAAAAGCACGTGCGGCCCAATCCGCAGCGTAACGTAAAGGGTGGCATCGCCGAACAGGAAAGCTCGATCGCGATTTCGAACGTGCAACTGGTATGCGGGACCTGTGGTCCGGTGCGCATCGGCCACGATTTGCGGGGCGACAAAAAGGTGCGGGTCTGCAAGAAGTGCGGAACGACGCTGGATAAGTAGCCCCTAGCTTCTGGCTACTAGCAACTAGCTCCTCACTCCGGCAGTAGAGGTGGGGCGAATCGGAATTTTGAAGAGGCTTACGAACCGGGGATTGGCGAGCCGCCAGCTCCGAAACCGTGAGCGGTGAATACGAATATGGCCAAAGAAAAAAAAGAGAAAAAAGGCGAGTCCCAGGTCGAGCGAAGCACGGAAGCGCCCCGGCATAGTGCGAAAGAGTCACCGCGGTTGAAGACGCGGTTCAGCAAGGAAGTCGCACCGGCGTTGATGAAGGAACTGGAGCTTTCGAACGCCAACGCGGTGCCGCACCTGCATAAAATCGTCGTCAATATGGGCGTAGGTGAAGCGACACAGAACGCGAAAGTCCTTGACCCGGCAGTAAATGAACTTGGCCAGATTACCGGGCAAAAGCCGGTGGTGACGCGGGCAAAGAAGTCGATCGCGGCCTTCAAGGTCCGTGAGGGGCAGGCGATCGGCGCGATGGTCACGCTTCGTGGCGATCGGATGTACGAATTTTTCGACCGGCTGGTCAGCATCGTGCTTCCGCGTGTTCGCGACTTCAAGGGCGTTTCCACCAAGTCGTTTGACGGCCGCGGCAACTACACGCTCGGGCTGCACGATCAGTTGATCTTCCCGGAGATTTCGTACGAGAAGGTCGACAAGCAGAAGGGCATGAACGTCACCATTGTGACCACGGCGCGCAACGACGACCAGGCGCGCAGCCTGCTTAAGCATTTAGGAATGCCCTTCCGGGCGTGAAGCAAGTTACAGGAACGAGCCCTAGCGAGCAGCTAGGAGCCAGGAGCTAGAAGCTAAGTGGCAACTACAGCAAAACGGGTAAAGGACGCGAGAAAGCCGAAATTTTCCACGCGCAAGCACAACCGCTGCAAGATCTGCGGGCGGCCGAGGGCGTACATCCGGAAGTTTGGATTGTGCCGGCTGTGCTTCCGCGCGCTGGCGCTCAAGGGAGAAATCCCGGGCGTTTCGAAGTCGTCCTGGTAACGAGCAAGCTTAACAGAAGCTGTCGCAGGTTCTCCGCCGGAGCGCGGAGCTAACGGGCAGTCGAGGAGAAGCAAACGATGAGGTTGACCGATCCGGTCGCAGACATGCTGACGCGCATCCGCAACGCGATACGCGCGCGGCACCAGAAAGTGGACGTACCCGCTTCCAAGTTGAAGGTGGAGATCGCCCGTATTCTGAAAGAAGAAGGATACATCTCCAACTACAAGCCTACGGAAGAAGACGGCCACAAGGTGGTGCGGATCTACCTGAAGTACAGCAACAACAATGAGGCCGCGATCTCGAACGTCGAGCGTGTGTCCCGCCCGGGGTGCCGGGTCTACGTCAGCCGCAATGAAATTCCCCGGGTGCTCGGCGGAATGGGTATCAACATCCTGACCACCCCGCAGGGCGTGATGACCGGACGCCAGGCACGCAAGGCCGGCGTCGGCGGCGAGTTGTTGTGCGAAGTTTGGTAATCAGCTCTAAGAGCTAGAAGCCAGGAGCTAGAAGCGAGCTTATGTCACGAATTGGAAGAAAGCCGATCCCACTGCCCAAGGGTGTGATCTTCAAGGTCGAGGGCAATGTGGTAATGGTCCAGGGGCCGAAGGGCAAGCTGGATACGCCGCTGCCGGTCGGAGTCCGCATGGAACAGAAAGACGGCGAACTGGTGGCCATCCGCGAGGATGATTCTTACGCCGCGCTGCACGGGCTTGCCCGCGCGCTGGTCAATAATGCGGTCGAGGGCGTGACGAAGGGATGGACCCGCGAGCTGGAGATCGTGGGCATTGGATACCGCGCCGAGATGAAGGGCAAGAGCATGGTGGTGTTCAATCTTGGGTTTTCACACCCGATTGAATATCCGCTGCCGACTGGTGTTGATGCCGCGGTCGATGCCAAGCAGACGCGCCTGACCTTGACCGGTATTGACCGCCAAAAGGTTGGGCAAGTGGCAGCAGAGATGCGCGGGCTGCGTCCACCCGACCCTTACAAGAACAAAGGTGTTCGCTACGTCGGTGAGCGCCTGAAGAAGAAGGTTGGAAAAACTGGCGCCAAATAAAACGGTAGTGGGTCGTTGGTCTTTGGCCGTTCGCTAGCGCAATAGCGGACGAGATAGACCGGCGAATGACCAACGACCAACGACCAAGGACCACGACAGGTTTAGGCATGTTCACACTGACATCCAAAAACGCAACCCGGCGGCACGTGCACGAGCGCATCCGCAAGAAGATCCAGGGGACGCCCGAGCGCCCGCGGCTGAATGTATATCGGTCGCTGAACAATCTTTATGTGCAATTGATCGACGACTCCCAAGGCGCCACCATCGTCTCGGCCAATTCCGCCGAAGGCAAGAAGGGCGAGCGCAAGACGGGCGGCAACGTCGCAGCCGCGAAAGCGGTGGGCAAAGCCATCGCCGAGCGCGCCCGGGCCAAGGGGATCAAGAAGGTGGTTTTTGATCGCGGAGGCTACATTTACCACGGACGGGTCAAGGCCCTGGCCGACGCTGCCCGCGAGGCAGGACTCGAATTCTAAAAACCGTCGTTGGCCGTTAGTCGTTGGCCGTTCGCCAGTGTGACTTTGCGAACGACCAAAGGCCAACGACCAGCGACAAGATGGATTTCTGATGCCAACTGTGACCAAAAAGCTCGACGCTGGTTCTTACCAGCTCAAAGATCAGGTAGTCGCCATCAACCGCGTCACCAAAGTGGTGAAGGGCGGCAAGAACATGTCGTTTGCCGCGCTGGTGGTGGTGGGTGACGGCTCGTCGGTTGTGGGCTTCGGCTCGGGGAAGGCCAAGGAAGTTCCTCAGGCCATTCGCAAAGGGATTGAGTCGGCCAAGAAAAACCTGGTGCGGGTCAATCTTACGCAGACCACCATTCCGCACACCGTCCTCGGCCGCTTCGGCGCCGGTATGGTGCTGTTGAAGCCCGCTCCCGAAGGTACCGGCGTGATTGCCGGGGGTGCAGTGCGCGCCGTTATGACTTCAGCCGGCATTCAGAACGTGCTGACCAAGTCGATTGGCACGACCAACCCGCACAATGTGGTCAAGGCTACTTTCGATGCTTTGAAAAAGCTGAAGAACAAGGCCGACATAGCTGCGTTGCGTGGAAAAGCGGTACAGGAACTCTAAAAGAATTCGTGATTGGGTAATTTTGCAATTTGAACCCCATTACAAATTGGTTTGATTATGGCGAAGAACACAAACTCAACTGGCAAGCTTCAGATTAAGTGGGTGCGCTCCTCAATATGCGCGCCGGTGAAGCAGAAGAAAGTCGTCAAGGGCCTGGGATTCACCAGGCTCAACCAGGTGATTGAGCGCCCGGACACGCCGGCCATTCGCGGCATGGTGGCCAAGGTGCCGCATCTGGTGGAAATTGTTTAACGGAATTGTTTAGCAGCGGATCTCGGAAAAAGTCATGAACTTATCGCAACTACGGGCGCCAAAGAAATCATCGGAAAAACGCAAGCGCGTCGGGCGCGGCATGGGCTCGGGCATGGGGAAGACCTCCACCCGCGGCCACAAAGGGCAGCGTTCGCGCAGCGGCTCGCGCATGATGCGCGGTTTCGAAGGCGGCCAGATGCCCCTGCACCGCCGCATGCCCAAGCGCGGATTCACCAACATCTTCCGCAAAGAATTCAACATTGTCAGCCTGGAAAAGCTGGCGGCGCTGGGTGAGACTACCATCAACCCTGACGTGCTGCGCAAGGCTGGGGTCATCAAGACCAAGCATCCGGTGAAAATCCTGGGCGACGGCGAACTCACTTCCGCTCTTACAGTGCACGCTCACAAGTTTTCCAAGTCGGCCCAGGAAAAGATCACCAAGGCCGGCGGCAAATTCGAGGTTTTGCAGTAAATGCTGGAAAAACTGGCCAACGTATTCCGAATCCCCGAACTGCGTAAGCGGATCCTGTTTACGCTCGGTCTGTTGGCCGTCTACCGGCTTGGCGGCCACATCCCCACCCCGGGTGTGAACGCCGAACGGTTGCAGCAATTCTTCGAGCAGAACCGCGGCTCCTTCCTCGGTTTCATCGACATGATGTCGGGCAGCCAGTTGCGCCGGCTTACGATCTTCGCTTTGGGCATCATGCCCTATATCACCGCGTCCATCATCCTGCAGTTGCTTACTGTGGTCTACGAGCCGCTGGCCCGCCTGCAAAAAGAAGGTGAGATGGGGCGCAAGAAGATCACCCAGTGGACGCGTTACCTGACTCTCATTCTGAGCGCTATCCAGTCCTTTGCCATCGCCGTCAGCCTGCAAAAGGGCGGGGACTTCGTGGTCAATCCCGGCATCGGCTTCACCCTGATGACCATGCTGACCCTCACCACCGGCAGCGTATTCATCATGTGGTTGGGCGAACAGATCACCGAACGCGGCGTCGGCAACGGCATGTCCCTTCTGATCTTCGCCGGCATCGTAGTCGGACTGCCGCGCGGCGTCGCCGACCTCTACGCGAAGGTCCATGACAACGCCTGGGGCGCCTTTACCGCACCGGCGGTCGTCATGCTGGTCGCGGTGATGATCCTGATCGTTGCGTTCATCGTTTACGTTGAGCGAAGCGAGCGCCGCATCCCGGTGCAATACGCCAAACGTGTTGTCGGCCGTAAAGTCATGGGAGGCCAATCCACCCATCTGCCGTTGCGGGTAAATGCCGGCGGCGTAATGCCGGTGATTTTTGCTTCTTCAATCCTTACCCTGCCGCAGACCGTGGGCTACCCGCTGCGCAATAAGCCGTTCTTCGCTGAGTTTTTCCGCTGGCTGGGATGGGGCGAGCCGCTCTATACCTTCCTCTACGCGGTCGGCATCATCTTCTTCGCCTACTTTTACGTTTCGATCGTGTTTAATCCGAGCGAAGTTGCCGACAACATGCGCAAGTACGGCGGTTTTATCCCCGGCATTCGGCCGGGCAAGCGTACTGCCGACCATATCAACGAGATCTTGACGCGCATCACGCTGGTCGGGGCGCTTTACCTGATCGTGATTTCGTTTATTCCGGAGTGGATGATTGCCGGAATTCACTTGAACCACTTGCCCGGTTTCCTGGGTGCGTTCTTTGAGCGGCTGCCAACGTGGGTAACTAACGGCTTGGGAGTCAATTTCTATTTCGGTGGAACGTCGCTGCTGATTGTCGTAGGCGTCGCCATGGACACGGTGACCCAGATTGAGGCGCAGTTGATCATGCGGCACTACGATGGGTTTACGCCCCGCAGCGGCAGAATTCGCGGGCGCCGGACCTGGTAGACGCCCCGCCAGACAGCAGTATGCCGGCCGGAGCAGCGGCTGAGACCACGAAGTCGGGAACGCACAGGAATAGTTCGATGGCCGACTACGTCTTGCGCAACATCGGACCAATCATCCTGTTAGGGTCGCCCGGCGCCGGCAAGGGAACGCAAGCCAAGCGCATCTCGGCACGCTACGAGATACCGCAGATTTCCACTGGGGACCTGCTGCGCGATCACGTAAAACGCCGTACCCTGTTGGGTTTGCAGGCCAAGAACGTGATGGAACGTGGGGACCTGGTCTCCGACGATCTGGTTTGTGACATGGTGGCGCTGCGGTTGAAGCACTCCGACTGTGCGCGTGGTTACATTTTGGATGGTTTTCCCCGTACGGCCGCTCAGGCGGCCTGGCTGGATGATTTTCTGGCCGGGATGTTCTCTAAAAAATCGAAGACCGGGTCGAAAAGAAGCAAGGCCGATCCGGAACCGGTCGAAGACGGTAAGTCAAAGGCCAACAACTGGTTGCCGATTGTAGTCCGGATTGAAGTCGACTATAATAAATTGTCGCTCCGGCTCACCGGACGCAGGACGTGTCCCACCTGTGGGCGGATCTACAACATCCATTCCAGGCCACCTCAGGTCGACGAAATCTGCGATGTCGATGGTACCCCGCTGATCGTCCGAGAGGATGACCGCGACGAAGTCATCAAAGAGCGCCTCGCGACCTACGAACGGCAGACCCGCCCGGTAGCCGAGTATTACAAGGCCAAGGGGCGGTTGTTTTGTGTCGATGGGGATTTGCCGGTGGATGAAGTTTCCGAAGCGATCTTCCGTGACATCGAGAGTTACTGCGATGGCGTGGCCAAGAGTTGAGTAATGGCGATTGTGTGTAAATCGGCGGCGGAGATTGAAAAAATGCGGCGTAGCGGCCGCCTGGTGCGCGAAGTGCTGAACCACCTGCGCGACATGGCGGCGCCCGGCGTAAGCACGATGGATCTGGAGCGCGCCGCAGAAAAGAAGATCAAGGAAGCCGGCGCCAAGCCTGCATTTAAGGGCTACTTCGACTACCCGGCGGTGCTTTGCACCTCGATCAACGAAGAGATTGTTCACGGTATCCCTTCGGAGAAGCGGGTTTTGAAAGCCGGGGACATCGTTTCTATCGATTGCGGTGTGGTGATGGACGGCTACTACGGGGACGCCGCGATTACCGTGGCCGTGGACGACTCCGTGACTCCCGAAGTGCAGAAGCTTTTGGAAGTCACCGAAGCTTCCCTGTACAAAGGGATTGATCAGGCGCGCATCGGGAATTCGATTGGCGATGTGGGAGCGGCGGTGCAGGAGTTTGTCGAAGCCAGCGGCTTCAGTGTGGTTCGCGAGTTCGTTGGACACGGCATTGGCACCAAACTGCACGAAGAGCCGCAGATTCCGAACTTCGGATCGCGTGGACACGGCGCCAGATTGCGCGAAGGCATGGTCCTCGCGATTGAGCCGATGGTGAATTTCGGTAAACCGGGAAGCCGGGTGCTCGACGACAAGTGGACTGCGGTTACCACCGACGGCAGTGTAAGCGCGCACTTTGAGCACTGCGTGGCCGTTACCCGGGATGGTCCGGTGATTTTGACACAGTAGCTGCTTCCACAAGAATTTAGCGAGTAGTTAGTAGTCAGAAGCTAGGAGAGCAAGATCTGAGCAAAGAAGACGCGATTGAGGTGATGGCAGTGGTCCTCGAACCCCTGCCCAATGCCATGTTCCGGGTGGAACTCGAAAACAAGCACCAGGTCCTGGCCCACGTTTCCGGAAAGATGCGCAAGAATTTCATCCGCATTCTCCCAGGGGACAAAGTCGCGGTAGAGCTTTCGCCGTACGACCTGAATCGCGGCAGGATTGTGTACCGCTATAAGTGACCGATTCTAGCTGCTAGCCAAGTCCTCAAGGGAACGGAGGACGGTGGTTTAGCTAGAAGCGAGGAGCTAGAAGCCAGGAGCTAGGTTTATGAAGGTCCGAGCATCGGTAAAGAAAATTTGCGACAAATGCAAGATCATCCACCGCAAAGGCGTGGTGCGGGTGATCTGCGAAACCGCGAAACACAAGCAGCGTCAGGGTTAAGGAACAAGGAGCAATATGGCACGCATTGCAGGCGTCGATCTCCCGCGTCACAAGCGCGCGAACATCGCGTTGACCTACATCTATGGCATCGGAAACTCGCGCGCGGTCCGCATTCTCGACCAGGCCAATGTTGACCCCATGAAGAAGGTCCAGGACCTGAGCGAAGAAGAAGTCAACCACATCCGCAACGTAATTGAGGCGGAGGGCCTGGTGGAAGGCGACCTGCGCAAGGACGTTTCGATGAACATCAAGCGGCTCATCGAAATTGGTTCCTATCGTGGATACCGCCACCGCCGCAACCTGCCGGTCCGCGGACAGCGCACCCACACCAATGCGCGTACCCGCAAGGGGCCGCGTAAGGGAACGGTGGCCACGAAGAAGAAGGCGACGGCGAAAACATAGCTACTGGCTTCTAGCTACTCGCTACTAGCTGGAAGCGTTGCGCAGTGAAAGAAAATGGGTCGAGTCATTCTCGCCCGGTCAACCAAGAATCAAACGTGAAGGGCTTCTCGGTAATCTAGAAGCCAGAAGCGAGAAGCTAGGAGCTACATGGCAAAACCAGCAGCAGGCGGCGCTGCCGCAACCGAGAAGAAGGGCAAGAAAAAGACCTTCAAGAAGAAAGAGCGCAAACACGTTCCATTCGGGATTGCGCACATTCAGGCGTCTTTCAACAACACCATCGTGACCATCTGCGACCCCGCTGGGAACGTCCTCTCATGGAAAAGTTCCGGCTCGTTGGGATTCCGCGGGTCGCGCAAGGGAACTCCCTTCGCGGCGCAACAGGCCGCTTCAAACGCCGCCAACATGGCGCGCGATCACGGGGTCCGCACGGTGGAAGTACGCGTGAGCGGCCCCGGTTCGGGTCGTGAGTCGGCGATTCGTGCCTTGGGCGCGGCGGGGATTGAAGTCCGCAACATCAAAGACGCCACTCCCATCCCGCACAACGGCTGCCGTCCGCCGAAACGCCGGAGAGTGTAGTAGAACCAGTCGTTAGTCGTTTGCCTTGCCGTGCTGGACGCGAGAGCACGGAACAAAGCAGCTCAACGACAAAGCGAACGACCAACGACTAACGACAGATTTTTTGTCCGGGACGAAGGGTGAAGCCAAACCCGTAAACCGGTCATCTAAGAAGGAGAAGATAACTTGGCCAGATATACAGGACCTGTCTGCCGCTTGTGCCGCCGTGAGGGCATGAAGCTGTTCTTAAAGGGCACGAAATGCTTCAGCGAGAAGTGCCCCATCGAAAAACGTAACTTTGCTCCCGGCCAACACGGCAAGGACCGTAAGGCGAAAATCGTCGGATACGGTTTGCAGCTGCGCGAAAAGCAGAAAGCAAAGCGCATCTACTTCACCCAGGAAGGCCAGTTCCGTAACTATTTTGAGAAGGCCTCCCGCGCCCAGGGCGTGACCGGCGAACTGCTCCTGCAGCAGCTCGAGCGGCGTCTGGACAACATCGTCTATCGCCTCGGTTTTGGCATCTCCCGCCGTCAGGCACGCCAGTTGGTGCGCCACGGCCACGTCTTCGTCGATGGCCGCAAGGTCAACATCCCGTCGTACCAGGTGAGCGTTGGCGAAGAGGTCGCAATTAAGGAAAGCAGCAACAAGCTGGCGGTTTTGGAACAGGCAAAGGAATTTGCCGCGCACCAGAATGCGCCCACCTGGCTCTCGATCGACCGCGACAACTACAAGGGCCGCATCGTATCGCTGCCCAAGCGCGATGAGATCCAGCAGCCGGTGAATGAGCAGTTGATCGTGGAACTTTACAGTAAATAGTAGTGTCGGGTTTCGAGTTTTTGGAAACCGAAAACTTCGAAGCCTGAAACTGATTTTTACGGTCCACTTTTCGCGCCAGATCAGCCTGTTTCCACGCCTGACCTGAACCCTGGACCGGTTCAGGGAGTGGAAACTGAGCCAAACGGCCGAAGGAGAAACAAATGCTTTGGAAGGGCTTTCAAAAACCCAAGCGTCTCGCAGTCGACACTTCAACCTTAACCGACAAGTACGGCATCTTCTGGGCGCAGCCGTTTGAACGCGGCTTCGGCACCACCATCGGCAACGCGTTGCGGCGTGTGCTGCTTTCTTCCATCGAGGGCGCAGCCATCACCGCGGTGAAAGTTGAAGGCGTGCTGCACGAGTTCCAGTCGATCCCCGGAGTCGTCGAGGACGCGACCGACATTATCCTGAACCTCAAGCAGATCCCCTTCAAGCTGAGCGGGGACGCGCCGAAGGCTATTTATCTGCGCGCTGACCAGCCGGGAGTTGTCACCTCAGGCATGATCGAGGCCGATGCTGACGTCGAAGTGCTCGACAAGGACGTCTACATTGCCACCGTCAGCGAAGGCGGCAAGCTCGACATGGAAATGCGCTTGAAGCGCGGCCGTGGCTACGTCTCCGCCGACAAGAACTTCGACGAAGACCTGGGCATCGGTTTCATTCCCATCGACTCCGTGCATTCGCCCGTACGGAAATGTAACTACACCGTCGAAGCCGCCCGTCTGGGACAGATTACCGACTACGACAAGCTGACGCTCGAAGTCTGGACCAACGGCAGCATTCCGCCGAATGACGCGATCGGTCTGGCGGCGAAGCTGGTGAAGGACCACATGAATATCTTCATCAACTTCGAAGAAGATATCGAGACCTCGACTTCCTCCGAGGAGCGCAAGCCGGAGATCAAGAACGAAAACCTGAACCGGTCGGTCGAAGAACTGGAGTTGTCCGTTCGCAGCTACAACTGTCTGAAGAACGCCAACATTCAGACGATTGGTGAACTGGTGCAGAAGACTGAAGCCGAAATGCTCAAGACCAAAAATTTCGGCCGCAAGTCGCTGAACGAAATCAAAGAAATCCTGTCGTCCATGGGCCTGAGCCTTGGTATGAAGATCGACGAGCACGGCAACGCCGTACCCGGACCGACCTCCAACCAGGTGCTGCCGGCTTCGGCCTACGGCCCGGACAATGATTTCTAAAACATAGTTTCCAGTTCGAAGTTTCGAGTTTCGGGCATGGGCCTGAAACTCGAAACTCGAAACTTGAAACCCGAAACTGGGGTTAAGACATGCGTCACAAAGTAGCTGGATGGAAACTTGGCCGTAACACCGCGCACCGTCGTTCGCTGCTGCGCAACCTGACCACCTCATTGATTCTCGAGGAGCGCATCGAGACCACCGTGCCCAAGGCGAAAGCCCTGCGGCCGCAGGTGGAGAAGATGATCACCCTAGGAAAGAGGGGCGACCTGGCGGCGCGTCGCCGCGCCGCTTCTTATTTGATGACCGATGCCGCGGTTTCCAAGCTGTTCGACACGCTCGGGCCCCGCTTCGGAGATCGTCAGGGCGGTTACCTGCGCATCGTCCGCCTGGGCTGGCAAAAAGGCGACGGCGCCGACAAGGTGTTTGTCGAACTTCTTGGCAGTGAACAGGTCCAGGAAGAGAAGCGCCAGAAGCGGGCGGAAGCGCGCGCCAAGCGCGTGGCGGAAGCCAAGAAGGCGATGGAGGAATCCGAGCCGCCAGTCGAGCAGGGTGCTGACGTCAACGACAAGAAAGAGGACGAGAAGTAAAACTAAGGATTTTCCCAGCAAAATGCACCCGGCGGACCCGGGTGCATTTTTTGTTTTCCCTGTTCACGATTTATTCCACGCGCAACATCATTTGAGTTCCGCCATCCAACTTAACGTTTTTGCTGCTCGATGCGATCACATTGGCCTCTTTCGCGCTGGTGAGTGTGGCGTCCTTCATGTCGACGGCCCCCTTGGCCTCGGGCGCCAGAACACCGCTCGGACCGGCGGAAGCTGATTCGGGAGCTCCCATCGTAGGGGCTTGTGCTGCGGGATTCGGCGCGGCTCCTTGGGAGTTTGACGGACCCATGCCACCTGATCCCATATTTCCCGGACCTGGGTTGGGAGACGATTGACTGGGAGCTGGAGCGCCCATGCCGGCGGCCGCCGCCGTCGCGGTATTGTCCATCCTGACTGGAGGAGCAATCGCCTGGATCGCGGCTTGCATCGGCAGCTCTCCCGTGTCTTTCATGCGGATGCGGTCGAAAGCGATGCCCAACTCAGACTGTGGAGACTCTTTGGTGTGAGGCTTCGCGCTGGTGACATGTCCTTCAATTTTGCTGTTCCGCGGGATCACGATCTTGCCGTGCGAGAGCATGTCCATAGTAGTTTTCGCTTCAACTTTATCGCCGGGCTTCGCTTTTTTGGCATCGAGCGATTTGGATAGTTCTGCCGGGATCACGGTGCCGGGCTGAATCCTGTTGGGCTCGGTTTGCGCCGTGGTTGCTGGCGGCGTCTGCGCCAGGCAACTCGCAACAACAAGAGTGGTAAGGAAAAGAATAGGGAGTTTCATAAGTGGTCCTCCACAAAAAGATGAACTGTCGCTGAGGATGGGATGATCTTATGATCGGTCGGGTTGGCGTGTCCGATCGCTTCAGAAGTGGCAAATACCTACGTAATTTCCGTGATGTCGTTCTCGAGGCATAACACCTCCTGACCCCTGACTCCGGTAACTTGAGCGCCAATTCTTTAGCGGCCTAGACTGGCATCATGGAAGTCTCTCGCACACAATTAGGCATTGCTGCCGGTGCCGGAGGCGTCCTCCTGCTCGTCTTCTTCATCAGCCTGGCATGGTTGAATCATCAAGGGCCGGTGCTGTCACGGTCTCCGGAGCGCGACACGCTTTCGGGTATCCCGGTGAAGATCAGCCTGAATCCCTTGCGTGATCGGTCTTCTGAACGGGCAGCGGGCAAGTTTCTGCACGGGCTGCAGGAGGGCCGTTGCGCGGAGCAGCTCTCGTTCTGGAGCAAGGACTACCGCAAGAAATACGCCGCCTTTATTTGTGACGCGGAAGCGCGGCACCCGCTGGTGGGCTGGAAGCTGGCGGAATGGGAAGATACTCCGCCGCTCCGTATCCTGCAATATCGCGGCACCCGGCGCAACGATCCCGCCCAGGACAGCACGTATAAGGAGATCCTGTCGGTGACGCTGCAGAACAAGGACGGCGAGTGGGTCGTGACCAAGTACGATTCCATGTACTGAGCCCGGTGTCGTCACATTCCCGGCTGTTTCTCAACCCGCCAGAGTGAAGTTGACTTTTGTTCCCGGTTTCGTTAACGTTCCCATTCGGGAAAACGTTTACCTAGCCCCCCGAAAACTGGAGATCCTGCATGCTTCTCGCCGCCCTGCGGGAAGAAGTCCTGGAAGCTAACCTCGAGTTAGTTCGCCGTGGGCTTGTCCTTTATACATTTGGCAATGTGAGCGGTATTTCCCGCAAGGATGGGTTGGTGGCCATCAAGCCCAGCGGCGTTCCCTACGATGATCTCACCCCGGAGCATATGGTGATTTCGGACTTGCAGGGAAAGATCGTTGAGGGGGAGTTCCGGCCTTCCTCGGATTTGCCCACCCATGTCGAACTCTACCGCAGCTTTCCGAATATCGGTGGGGTGGCGCACACCCACTCAGAATTCGCCACTGCCTGGGCGCAAGCACAACGGTCGATTCCGTGCCTGGGGACGACCCACGCGGACTATTTCTACGGCCCGGTCCCGGTCACCGAACCTCTGACCCCGGCGGAAATTGCGGAAGAGTATGAAAAGAACACCGGGGTGGCTATTCGGCGGGCATTCGAGAAGCTGGATCCCGACGCCATTCCGGCGGTGCTGGTCGCGGGGCATGCCCCGTTTTGCTGGGGCAAGAACGCGCATGATGCTACGCACAACGCGGTCGTGGTGGAATATGTGGCCAAGATGGCGTTGCACAGTCTGGCGATCAATCCCAATGCGGAACCATTGCCGCGCGAGTTGCATGACAAGCATTTTTTGCGAAAACACGGCAAAACCGCTTACTACGGCCAGGTTTCCGCCAAATGAAACTTGAGGCTCGCGAGCGAGGTTCGCCGCTGCCTAATGAGACTTATGTACCAATCACCGGCTTAAGTTCTTACGGTAGTATGGAACGCTTGTATGCGGAGCGGTGTCGAATGGAATTCGGCCGCTCGGCCATCAAGTGCACAGCGTGCGCCGGGCGCACCGGGGTTCAACTTCCCATTTCCATAGCCTGCGGGAGCGAGACGAGGAAGAATTATGTCCAATAAAAAAATGACCATGGGCCTCATTGTCGGAAACCGTGGCTTTTTCCCGGACCACCTGGCGAAGAGCGGACGTGAGGACATGATGCGAGTCCTCGAAAAGGCTGGAATGGATTGCGTCGTGCTGACGCCGGACGAAAGTAAGTACGGCGCGGTCGAGACCCACGAAGAGGCCAAAAGATGCGCGGCCCTGTTTCAGAAGAACCGCGACCGCATCGACGGCGTCATCGTCACTTTGCCCAACTTTGGCGACGAGCGCGCCGTCGCCGATACTCTCCGCCTTGCCAGACTCAATGTTCCGGTATTGATTCAGGCGACCCCCGATGCCGCCGACAAGATGACCATCGCCTTCCGCCGCGACAGTTTCTGCGGAAAAATGTCGGCCTGCAACAACCTTCGACAATACGGTGTGCCTTATTCGTTGACCAAACTCCATACCGTAGCGCCCGACTCCGACGGTTTCCGCCAAGACCTTGCCTGGTTCGCCGCGGTTTGCCGTGTGGCCAACGGCTTTCGCGATCTGCGCGTGGGCAGCATCGGCGCGCGCCCTGCGGCCTTCAACACTGTGCGCTACAGCGAAAAAATCCTCGAGTCGCAAGGCATTACCACGGAGACGGTCGACCTTTCCGAGATCATGGGGCGCATAGCCCGCCTCAAAGACGACGATTCCAACGTGCAGGCCAAGCTGGGCGAGATTCGCAGCTACGTCACCACCGAAGGCATCCCGCCGGAGTCTCTGATCAAGATGGCGAAGCTCGGTTTTGTGATTCAGGACTGGATGCGCCAGACCGATGTGAAGATCAGCGCCGTACAATGCTGGACCGCCATGGAAGAGTATTTCGGAGTGGTCCCCTGCACCGTGATGAGCATGATGAGCAACAACCTCCTGCCCAGCGCGTGCGAAGTTGATATCGTCGGTACGCTTGGCATGTACGCTTTGGCGCTTGCTTCGGAGACCCCCAGTGCGTTGCTCGACTGGAACAACAACTACGGCGACGATCCCAACAAGGCAGTCTGCTTCCACTGTAGCAACCTGCCTAAGCACTTCTTCGAAGATGTTCGCATGGACTACCAGGAGATCATCGCGGGTACAGTCGGCAAGCTGAACACTTTTGGAACCGTGGTCGGACGCGTAAAGGCCGGGCCGATGAGTTTCTGCCGTTTCTCCACCGATGACACGGCGGGGCGGATGCGCGGCTATGTCGGCGAAGGCCAGTTCACCAAAGATCCGCTGAACACCTTTGGTGGAGCTGGTGTGGTCGAGATCCCGAATCTGCAAAAGCTGCTGCACTTTATCTGCGAAAATGGATTCGAGCATCACGTAGCAGCCAACTTTTCTACCACCGCAGGGGCGGTGCATGAGGCCATGACGCGCTATTATGGGTGGCAGATGCATTGGCATCAGTAGCCGCTAGCTTCTAGCTCATAGCTGCTTGCTAAACCCATCGCGCGAGTGGTTGTAAAGCTACAAGGATGACATGGGGTGAGCGCCTGACAGGGACTAGCCGCGAAGCGGCGAAAAGAATGCAGCCCAGCGCGCAAGCGCTGGGTCCGAAGCAAAACGATCAAGCCCCGAAGGGGCGAAAGAAGAATCTCCATCCCGGCGGCCTGGCAGGTTTAGCGAAAAGCTAGCAGCCAGAAGCCAGAAGCGATTTCAAAACATGCCTATTGTTGCAGGAGTAGATTTCGGCACCCTCTCGGTCCGCGTCTCCATCGTCGACAGCGAACGCGGCGTTCTTGCCTCGGCCGTCTCCGAATATCCACTGCACCGCAAGCGCGAAGATCCCGACTTTGCCACCCAATCGCACGACGACCACATGAAAGCCCTGGCCGTGGCCACCCGCCAGGCGATCAAAGAAGCCAAGGTCAAGAGCGAAGACGTGCTCGCCATCGCCCTCGACACTACGGGATCGAGCGTGGTCGCGGTCGGCGAAGGCATGCAGCCGCTGGGTGACTACTATCTCTGGTGTGATCACCGTGCCAAGAACGAAGCCGCCGAGATTACCGAAAAAGCCCACCAGGAAAAGATGCCGGCCATCGACTGGTGCGGTGGCACATACTCCTCGGAGTGGGGATTCTCCAAGCTGCTCCACTGGCTGCGCCACAATCCCGACAAGCGCGACAAATTTGTCAGCGCCTTCGAGCACTGCGACATGGTCGCCGCAACGCTCGCCGGGATTACCGATCCGAAAAAGGTAAAACGAAGCATTTGTGCCATGGGTCACAAGTGGATGTGGAACGCTGGCCTCGGCGGCCTACCGCCAGAAGATTTCCTGGTCAAAGTGGATCCTCTTTTCAAAGGTGTCCGCTCCAAACTAGAAGGTGAATACGCGACTTCCGACCAGATTGCCGGACACCTTTCCCCCGAGTGGGCAGAGAAACTTGGACTGAAAGCCGGCATCCCCATACCCGTGGGCGCCTTTGACGCTCACTGGGATGCGATCGGTGCGGGTGCAAAGGAAGGCGACGTAGTCAACGTGGTGGGCACATCGACCTGCATCATCGCCTACGCCAGCGATGCCCAACTCGTTCCCGGCGTTTGCGGCGTGGTGAAGGGAAGCGTTCATCCGCAATTTGTTGGGGTCGAAGCCGGACTTTCCGCCACAGGGGATATTTTCAGCGCCATCGCGCAACGGGCGGGAACGACCGTCGCGGAATTAAGCAAAGGACTGGAAAAATATCGTGCCGGACAAACCGGCTTGCTGCGCATGACCTGGGACAACGGCGACCGAACGGTGCTGGTGAATCCCAACCTCGGCGGCATCACCCTGGGGTGGAACCTGCAGTCGACGGCACAAGATGAACTTTTCGCCGCGATTGAAGGGACGGCGTTCCATACGCGCGTGATTCTCGACCGCATGGCTGAATTCGGCGCGCCCACGCAGCGCGTCATCAACGGCGGAGGCATCCCGCAAAACAATGCAGTGCTCAACCAGGTTTATGCCAGTGTGTTAGGACGTCCGGTATTAGTCCCCAGCAGCAAAGTCACGGGTGTGGGCTCGGCGATCTTTGCGTTCCTCGCGGCGCGAGTGTTCAAGACAGTGGACGAGGCCCAGCAGAAGATCTGCCCCAAGCACTCGGTATTCAGTCCTAAGTCCGAAGATCAGAAGGTGTATGACGAGCTGTACTCTCTCTATCGCCGCATCTATTTCGACTTCGGCAAACCGGGCGGCCAAAATCGTTTTGGAGATGTTCTTCCAAAACTGATCAAAGTGGCGCGGAAATAAATAGGCTCTCCTCATAAGCCCTGGGATGACAAAGTTCCGAAACTATAAACGGAAAAACTACATTGTCACTGGAGTCAAGGGAACTCAGCATTCCGCTGCTGGCGGCTTTCTGATACCTTAGTCACGCTTTCAGGAGACTAAGGTTGATTCATCGTTGTTTGTTTATCCCTGCCCTCGTCTTTGCCCTTAGCACTCAGGCACAACTCGATCAGCAGACGCGCCAGCTCTCCCACGACATTTTCAAGCAGCTCATTGAAATCAACACTACCGATTCCGTGGGCAACATCACTACCGCATCGGAGGCGATGGCACAGCGCTTTCGCGATGCCGGCTTTCCGGAAAGCGACTTGTATATCGGCGGCCCGAACGAGCGGAAAAAGAACCTTGTAGTCCGCCTGCACGGCACCGGGAAACATAAGCCGGTGTTGCTTATCGGTCATCTTGATGTTGTCGAAGCGAGGCGCGAAGACTGGACCACCGATCCCTTTCAGTTCGTCGAGAAAGATGGATTTTTCTACGGACGCGGCACCCAGGACATGAAGGGCGGTGATGCGGTCATGGTCACTACGCTGATCCGCATGAAGAAGGAGGGCTATCAGCCGGACCGCGACATCATTCTCGCGCTCACTGCGGATGAGGAGGGTGGCAAGTCTAATGGAGTGGATTGGCTGATTAAAAACAAGCGGGAGCTGATTGATGCCGAGTTTGTGCTGAACCACGACGGTGGCGGAGTGGAAACCGAGAATGGCAAACCTACGATGATGGTGGTCGATGCCACGGAAAAGGTATACGCCGACTACGACATTGCCGCCTCCAATCCTGGCGGCCACAGTTCGATTCCCGTGCCGGACAACGCCATTTACCAGGTGGCAAATGCCCTCACGCGGCTGGAACGCTACAAATTTCCTTTCGAGCTGAATAACGTGACCCGCGCCTACTACGAGCGCATCTCCAAAATAGAAAGGGGACAACGCGCCTCTGACATGAAGGCGATCCTTAAAACGCCGCCCGACAAAAAGGCGGCAGACCGGCTCTCGCAGGACCCCATTGATAACTCCACGCTGCGCACGACTTGCGTAGCCACCCGCCTTAGCGGGGGCCATGCTAACAACGCGTTGCCGCAACAGGCGCACGCCAACGTCAACTGCCGCATCCTGCCGGGGCACACGCCGGCCGAAGTTCAAAGTGAACTGGAAAAAGTATTCGCCGATCCCAAGATTAAGGTGAGCTACCTGGGTTCGCTCGGCGAAGTCACGACCGAGGGCACTGACCGGAAAGGTTTCGCACCGCCGCCACTTCGACCCGATGTCTTCGAACCGCTCGATAAACTTGCCGCCGAGATGTGGCCGGGAGCGCCGGTGATTCCGGATATGGCGACGGGCGCGTCAGATGGCGTGTATACCAACGCGGCCGGATTGCCGACGTACTGCGTCTCGGGTTTGGCGCTTGAGCGTAGCGACGTCAGGGCACATGGGAAGGACGAGCGCATTGGGGAGGAATCGTTTTATAGGGGAGTGGAGTTTTATTACCGGTACCTGAAAATACTTACTTCAGCACCCTAGTTCGCCACGAACTAGGTCAAGCGGCTGAGATCCTATACTTCACTTCGCGCTAAGGTCGTTCGGCCTTGGCGCTTTTTCATCCCCCAAATAAAATCTCTCCCGGTGTCCAAACGCGCCCACGCCAAACGTCACCTAAATAGAAAGGGAAGAGTACATGCAATACATGCTGATGGACTATGTCCAGGAACAGGGGTTCCACGAACTCACCACACAACAGCAGGAACACTGGCTGGGTGCCTATCGCGCGTACATGGAAGCCATGCAAAAGGCCGGAGTTCTCAAGCATAGCGCCGGCCTCAAACCGCCCGGGACTGCGACCACCGTGCGCGTAGCCAACGGTAAGACGCAGGTGCTCGATGGTCCCTACGCTGACTCCAAGGAGCAATTGGGCGGCTTCCACATCATTGAAGTAGTTGATTTGGATGCCGCCATCTCCTGGGCGGCGCGGAGTCCGACTGCCCTTCATGGTGTGGTCGAGGTGCGTCCGCTTTTTGAGGGAACCATGCTGACGCGCCCGCTCACCGAATACATGACCAAATAGAGAGGAAGGACACCATGCAGAAGCTGCTTGTCTTTAACCACGTCTCGCTGGATGGATATTTCGTCGACGCGAACAATAGCATGACCTGGGCCAAGTCGAATTTCGATGACCCCGAATGGAACGCCTTCGTGCAGGAAAATGCCAGCGGGGATGGAACTCTGGTTTTTGGCCGCATTACCTACCAGATGATGGCCAGCTATTGGCCGACGCCGATGGCTGACCAACACAATCCGGAGGTAGCTAAGCGCATCAACGAAATGCCCAAGGTAGTGTTTTCACGCACCCTCGAAAAGGCCGGTTGGCAGAATACGCGGCTGATCAAAGGCGACCTGGCCGGGGAGATGCAAAAACTGAAGCAAGAGAAGGGCGGCGGGCTGGCGATCCTGGGCAGCGGTACCATCGTGTCGCAACTGGCGCAGGCCAATTTGATCGATGAGTATCAGGCGGCGGTCAACCCCATCGTTCTCGGCAAAGGCCGGACCATGTTCGAGGGCGTAAATAAGAATCTGAAGCTGACGAAGTCGCGGGCGTTCAAGAATGGGAATGTGGTGCTTTGGTATGCGCCGGCGTGAGAAGAATACCCGGCATAGAGAAGGGCGTGGTCGAGGCAGGCGCTGAAGCATGTGGGTGAGAGGTCGATACACACCAAACGCTGATTAGCCCGATGGGGGCGTGCCTGGCCAGGCAACGGAGGAACCATTGAATATAGCCCGGCGGTTCACCGCCGGGAAAAGTTAGGATTGGCGACGGCGTCCCGGAGGGACGCCTGAGTTCAGAGTTGTCATGCCATTCGATGGGCCGGCGGGTTTTCAGGCGTCCCTCCAGGACGCCTCGGGTTTCGGGGTCACATCCCGGCGATAAATCGCCGGGCTATTGTCGGTGGTCCCTGCGGGACCGCTGCGTTAAGGCCGATCTCTCCGGCAAGAAACACAAGGTCCCTCGGCTGCGCAGTGGAGTCGATTCGCGACTCCCTGCTCCGCTCGGGATGACGGAGCTTGGCGGTCGCGCAATGTGTTGCAGCAAGTAATGAACGGCGACGAACATCTCGGCCTGCACTCGACCGCCGAAGCCGTTGCCCGACGCAGCTATGGCAAGTTGGTGGCCTACCTTTCTGCCAGCACTCGCGATCTTGCGGCAGCGGAAGACGCGTTGTCGGAGGCATTCGCCTCTGCCCTAAGCGACTGGCCGCGCAATGGAACTCCCGACAATCCTGAAGCCTGGTTGCTCACGGTGGCGCGTCGCAAGATTATCGACAGCTTTCGGTTGCAACAGCGGCATGATCTGGCCACAGGAGAGATCAAATACGTTACAGAAACCGAAGCTCCTACTATTCCCGACCGCCGCCTGGCCCTACTTTTCGCCTGCGCCCATCCGGCAATTGACGAAGCGGTCCGCTCCCCGCTCATGTTGCAAGTGGTGCTCGGGCTTGATGCCAAGGCCATTGCCTCTGCATTCCTGATGTCTCCGGCAGCCATGGGCAAGCGGCTGGTAAGGGCCAAAGAAAAGATTCGCGAGTCGGGCATCCCGTTTCGCGTGCCTGAACGCGAGGAACTGCCTGCTCGTCTCGATGATGTACTTAACGCCATCTATGGAGCATTCGCGGAAGGATGGAGCGACCCGGCGGGCACTGATACTGTTGGTCGAGAGTTGACGGCGGAGGCGCTTTTCCTCGCAAGGCTCCTCGTGGAACTGCTTCCCGAGCAGCCCGAAGCCATGGGTCTGCTTGCGTTGATGTTGCATGCTGAAGCACGGCGAAAGGCGCGCCGTAATCGCGGCGGAGATTTTGTTCCGCTCGCTGAACAAGATCAAAAGCAATGGGACTGGCCTATGATCGCGGAAGCCGAAGCCCTCATTCGCCACGCCAGTGAATTAGGGAAGGTGGGCCGCTACCAATTGGAAGCGGCGTTGCAATCGGCGCACGTTTACCGGCGACGGACCGGCGAAGCAAACTGGCGAGAGGTTGTCGAGCTTTACGATTTGTTGTTGATCATCACCGGCTCGGCTGTGGTCGCGATCAATCGTGCTGTGGCTATTGCCGGGATCGACGGCCCTGAAGCCGGGCTGAAAGCCATGCCTGAAATCGACGCGCGCCTCAACCAATATCAGCCTTATTGGGCGGCCCGTGCTGAGTTGTTGGCCCGGTGCGGGAACGTTGACGAGGCCCGAAAAGCTTACGACTTGGCGATTGGGCTGGAGCGCGACCCGGCGGTGCGGAGCTTTCTGCAAAACCGGCAGGACACTTTAAAGGATGATTAAGGTGCGGCAAATTCGAATTGTGATTTAGAATTTCAACCTCGACCTGCTCTAGTCTCTGTGCTGACAACACTCCAATCTCGCTGTTGATTACTTCCGAAAGAAAAACATTTGCGCCTGAACAAACTTTTTCTCTTCCTCTTTGCAGCTTTTTTGGCCGCCACTTACTCGTTGTCGCAGACGCCAACCGCGTCTTCCCACGCCTCCGTTGTAGGCAATCCGGAAACGGTGGTGGTCACCGGTACTTTCGTTCCGCTGCCAATGTCGGAAACCAATCGCAGCGTCCTGTCGCTGGATACTCAAGAAACGCCGCTGCTCTTCAATGCGTTTCCCGATTACCTGCAGCTCGATCCCTCGGTCGATTTGCGGCAGCGCGGCACCGACGGCATCCAGGCTGACCTTTCCATTCGCGGCGCCGGTTTCGGCCAGTCTTTAGTGTTGCTGAATGGGCTTCGAATCAATGACGCGCAAAGCGGCCACCACAATCTCGACATCCCACTACCACTTGAGACTGTGTCCCGCATTGAAGTACTTCATGGCGCAGGCTCAACCTTCTACGGTGCCGATGCCTCCGGAGGAGCGGTCAACTTCATCACCCAACGTCCATTGCATGAAGAAGCCCGCGCTCGTGTAGGTTTTGGCAACTTCGGATTTAACCAGCAGCGGATCATGGGCGCCTTTCTGTCGGACCGCGTGTCTGCCCGGATCTCCGGCAGTCGCGATTTTTCCACCGGCTTTCGCCCGGATCGCGACTATCGCAGCAGTTCTGCCGCCGTCGAAACCTGGCTCACCACAGGCCTGGGGGATACGCATATCACACTGGCAGGCAGCGATCGTCCCTTCGGGGCCGACCAGTTCTACGGAAATTTTCCTTCCTGGGAGCGCACCAAGGGCTGGATCGCGACCCTCAATCAACCGCTGGGAAAAAATACTGACTTTGCCTTTGGCTACCGGCGCCACGCCGATGACTTCGTGCTGGTGCGTGACAACCCTGCTCTTTACGAAAACAACCACATCAGCCAGAGCTGGCAGGCGGCGCTGCGGCGACACTCCGCATTCGGCAACGATGTCAGGCTGGCCTACGGCGCAGATTTCCAGGGCGATGTCATTGATAGCACCAATCTAGGCCACCATAGCCGCAATCGGGGGGCGGGTTACGTCAATGTGGATTTTCAGCCGCTACGCCGGCTGTTTGTCTCTCTCGGTGCCCGCGAAGAGGTCTTCAGCGGAGGACGCACGGAATTCTCTCCCGCGGCGTCCGCCGGATTCTGGCTAGGCAAAGGCGTGAAGCTGCGTGCCAGCGCCAGCCGCGCGTTTCGCTTGCCCACTTACACCGACCTCTACTACAGCGATCCCGCGAATCAGGGAAATCCATCGCTGAAGCCCGAGTCGGCGTGGAGCTTTGAAGCGGGTCCGGAGTGGAATTCCGGTGGACCAGTTTCTGTTGCGCTAACGGTTTTCCATCGCCGCGAAAGAAACAACATCGACTACGTCCGCAGTTCGCCGACTGAGCCGTGGCAGGCAACCAACATCGATAATCTCTCTTTCACCGGCGTCGAAGCCTCGGCTCGCTGGCGTCTGCCACGGGCGCAGGCCATCGATGTCGCTTACACCGCGCTCCAAGGAAGCCAGGAAGGGCTGGTTGGCTTGACCTCAAAATACGTCTTCGACTATCCCAGCCACAATGCAGCGGTTTCCTGGACAGGGCAATGGAAAGACCAACTTGCCATGCGCAGCCGCCTGGGGGTTGTGCAGCGGATCGGGATTGACGCCTATCCTTTGTGGGACCTTGCCGTTAGCCGTACCCGTGGATGGGTGCGACCGTACCTTCAACTCTCCAATCTGAGCGATACCAGCTACGAAGAAGTGCGCGGCGTGATCATGCCCGGCCGCAGCATTATTGGCGGCGTAGAGTTCGTTATTTCCCGGAAATCTGTCCCTTAGTCTCCACGAATGACTAAACTGAACCCTATAGCAGTGTTTGATTGAGGTGAATTCTTTGGTCGCAATTCAGGTGCACAATCTCGTCAAAAAATTCGCAGACTTTACCGCCGTCAACGGCATTTCTTTCGAAGTTGAAGCCGGAGAAATCTTTGCTTTCCTCGGGCCGAATGGAGCGGGCAAAACCACGACTATCAAGATGTTGACCACGCTGCTCAACCCAACTTCAGGCTCCATTCACCTCAATGGTCTGGATCCAACCACGCATCAGAACCAGGTGCGGCAAAGCTTCGGCATCGTCTTTCAGGACCCCAGCCTCGATGGCGAACAGACGGCCTGGGAAAACATGGAACTCCACGGGGTGCTCTATAAAGTTCCGCGCAAACTTCGCCATCAACGCACGGAGGAATTGCTGAAGCTTTTCGAACTCTGGGAGCGCCGCGACGATTACGTGAAGACCTTCTCCGGAGGCATGAAGCGCCGCCTCGAAATCGCCCGTGGGTTCCTGCACACGCCAAAAATTCTCTTTCTGGACGAGCCCACCCTGGGCCTTGATCCGCAAACCCGCAACCAGCTTTGGACCCACGTTAAACGCGTGAATGAAACTGAAAAGGTGACAGTATTCCTGACCACACATTATATGGATGAAGCCGACCGCGTCGCGCACCGCATCGCGGTCATCGACCACGGCAGTGTTGTCGCGCAGGGAACTTCTGATGCGCTAAAGAAGCAGACCAGCAGCGACTCTCTCGAAGGCGCATTCCTGGCTTTGACTGGATCCAGCATTCGCGATGAGAGCGCAAACTCGGCCGACCAGCTGCGCCAGGTCGCCAAAATGTGGGGGAGTCGCCGATGAACGCGATCTATATTCTTTGGCTGCGTGAACTCAAACGCTACATCCGCTCGAAGGCGCAGATTGCCGCCTCGCTCGGGCAACCACTGCTCTATCTCCTGGTTCTGGGTTTCGGCCTGGGACCGGTATTCGAAAAAGCCGGCAGCGGTAGCTACTTGCAGTTCGTTGCTCCCGGGGTCATCAGCATGACGATCCTGTTCAGTTCTGTTTTTTCGGGCATCGCCATGCTATGGGACCGGCAGTTCGGCTTCCTGAAAGAGACATTGGTCGCTCCCGTTCCACGGATCCACATCATGATCGGCCGGACTCTGGGCGGTGCGACCGTCGCGGTGATTCAAGGCACTCTGATCATGATCGTGGCGCTGATCGCAGGCTTTCGGCCGCAAAACATCGCCATGTTTCCGCTGGCATTTCTGTTCATGATGCTGATCGCAGTGGTTTTTGCTGCGCTGGGCACGGCATTCGGTTCCATCCTTCAGGACATGCAGGGCTTTCAGCTGATCATGAATTTCATGGTGCTGCCGATTTTCTTTCTGTCGGGGGCGTTATTTCCGCTCAATAACCTGCCCACGGCCCTGAAATACATCACGCGTCTGGACCCGCTTTCTTATGGGGTCGATGCGCTGCGAGGTTCGCTGATCGGGCAGTGGACTTTCAGTTTTCAGACGGATTTCCTGCTGCTTTTTGTGATCGCAACCGCATTCCTGACATTAGGAGGGTATTTGTTCTCGAAGATCCAGTTGTAGACAGCGTCCGTTCGTCCCTGGCCGTTCGCGTGGTCGTGGCGATCCTTGAAGCCACGTTCAATCAGCGCTTGTGAAACGTCTAGCTAACGACTAACGGTCACCATGCCCGATTGATAGAGCATGGGCCGTCCATGTGGTGGCAGGTTCTGGAAAGCCGACATGCCACAACGCTAGGAGTGCGGAGCCAGATTCACCGTGGCTTCAACCTTCCGTTCAAAGATCCAGGAAACCAGAGTAGCCCCAATCAGCGACAGTGTACCGAGCGCAAGGGCTACCAGGCCCGCCAGCGCAAGCCCGCCATTGCCGGCGCCGCAGAATTGCACATTGGCAGAAAAAGGATAGGCGGCGCTGATGCTAAACGAACCATGCCACACCGACTCGAGGAGGAGGAATCCTCCGGCCAGCAGAACCACCGAACTGAGGAGAAGATTTCTGGAGTTCATAGCGGCCCTAGTTTACTCCTGAATCCAACAGGTTATGGAGCTTGCAGCTGCTATGTTTTTTTGTATTTTCTCTTGACATAGCCTCTACAAAATTTAGAATGAATAATTATTCACGAGAGTGAATAGACATTCATGACCACGAAGTCATCCAGGCAGAAGGCGATTCTGGCGGCTCTTGAACGAGGCCCTGTGGCCAGCCAGGAGGAGCTCCAGCGGCGCCTGCGCAAGCAGGGCTTTGACGTAGGGCAAGCTACGCTTTCCCGCGACATCCATGAGCTTGGCCTGGTGAAGACGGGCAACGGGTACGCCCAGCCCGCCAGCGATATGGCCTATGATCCCTCGCTTCCCCCGGTGAAGCGGCTGGTGCGTGACTTTGTACTGGATGTGCGCATCGCGCAGAATCTTCTGGTGGTGAAGACTTCGATCGGCAGCGCCCAGCCGGTGGCGGCCGCGCTTGATAGCGAAGAGTGGCCGGAGAGCGTGGGCACAATCGCCGGCGATGACACAATTTTGATTGTTTGTCCGGATAAGAAAGCAGCTTCCCGCCTTGCGGCACGAACACAGGAGATGCTTGCCTAAATGCCGGCCAAACTTAAAACAGCGGTCGTGGGAGCGACCGGTTATTCCGGTTTTGAATTAACGCGCATTCTGCTGCGCCATCCGCACGCGGAAACTCCCGTCCTGCTCAGCCGCGGTGTCTCCGAGGGAAGTACCAACCTGGCTGACCTTTTCCCCGCGATCTCCGGCAACGGCGGCTATCCGTTGAAGCCCCTGTCGTGGAGCGCGCTGAAAGAGCAGGGCGTTCAGCTTTTGTTTTTGGCGACGCCGCATGAGGCTTCGCGCGCGCTGGTTCCGGAGGCGGTGGCAAACGGGTTGCGTGTCATCGACCTGAGCGGAGCATGGCGCATCAAGAACGCTGACTGGCGCGCGATTTACGGATTCAAAGACGAAGGCTCGGCAATCGCGGCGGAGTACAACGACAAAGCTGTTTATGGCTTGCCGGAACTCCACCGAGACAAGATCGCGCAGGCCACCGTTGTCGCGAATCCCGGCTGCTATGCGACCACGGTAATTCTGGCGCTAGCGCCGCTGCTCAAGGCCGACCTGGTCGACAAGTCGAAGGGGATCATTTCGGATTCGAAGTCGGGCGTCTCCGGCGCGGGCAAGGAACCGACCGCTAAAACCCATTTTGTTTCGGTGGCAGACAATCTTTCGGCGTATTCGGTTTTTGGCCATCGTCATCTGGGAGAGATTCTCGAACAGCTGAATCTCAATGACGGTGAACTCACCTTCACGCCGCATCTGCTCCCGATCCCACGGGGAATTCTTTCGACCATCTATTTGCAGCTCAAAAAAGAATCGACTGCGGCGGAGATCGAATCTGTGTTTCGTGATTTTTACAAAGGCAAGCGCTGGGTGCGGGTGTTTGCCAATCCTAAGCTGCCGGAGATTCAGTTCTCGGTGAACACCAATTACTGCGACCTCGGCTTCGCGCTGGCGAAAGACGGCAAGCGCCTGATTGTCGTCTCCTGCGAAGACAATCTGCTGAAAGGCGCGGCTGGACAGGCCGTGCAGAACATGAATTTGATGTACGGGTTCGACGAAGCGGAGGGGTTGCAATGAAGATCATCGTAAAAGTCGGCGGGGCGGCGCTCGAAAACAAAGACACGCTGCGCAAATGCGCCCACGCCATCGTCGACCTGGCGCGAGACGGCCACAAGATCGCGGTCGTGCACGGCGGCGGCAGCACGCTGACCCGCACGCTGGCGCTGCTCGGCAAGAAAAGCGATTTCGTCGACGGCCTGCGCATCACTGACGCGGAGACGCGCGATGTCGCGGTCATGGTTCTTGCTGGCATGGTGAACAAGGGCGTGGTGGCTGCCATCGTTGCGGCGGGCAATCCGGCGATCGGATTGTGCGGCGGCGACGGCATGTCATTCCGCGCCCGCAAAAAAGAAACTAAGGGCTACGATCTGGGTTTCGTCGGCGAAATCTGCTCGGTCGAGCCGCGCTGGCTGGACGCGATCTGGAACGAAGGCGGCATCCCCGTCGTTTCGTCGCTCGCGCTCGGCACCGACGGCGAATACTACAACGTCAACGCCGACCAGATGGCTTCGGCTTGCGCCGTGGCTTGCCATGCCGACACGCTGATTTTTCTTACTGACGTGCCCGGAGTGAAGGACGCCGAAGGCACAGTGATGCCGCGAATCAGCATGACGGAAGTCCCGTCGATGGTGGCGACCTCAGTCATCGCTGGAGGCATGTTGCCCAAACTGGAAGCCTGCAAACAGGCCCTGAAAAAAGGAGTAGGACGAGTGCGCATTATGCCCGCGGCCAACGCCGAAGTGTTGCCGCAGTTTTACTTCACCAAGATGGAGTATGGCACCGAGGTGTTGAGCGCATGAACCTCGCGACCGTAGTCAAATCCGAAGCGGAGGTCCTGCTGCCGACCTACGACCGCCAGAAGGTGCTGTTCACCCGCGGTCAGGGCGTCTACCTGTGGGATGCGAAAGGGAAAAAGTATCTCGACTTCCTGAGTGGCCTGGGTGTGAACGCGCTAGGGCACGGACATCCAGCGATCAAGAAAGTGTTGCAACGTCAGGCAGGGCGGCTGATTCACGTTTCGAATTTGTTCTTCCATGAGTTTCAGTCGGAACTCGCGAAGCAACTGATCAAAGTCTCGGGACTTGAAAAAGTCTTCTTCTGCAACAGCGGCACGGAGGCGTGGGAAGGCGCACTAAAGCTGGCGCGGGCCTTCGCGCGAGTGAACAATCCCAACGGCCACAAAGCCAAGTGGCGCATTCTGGCCCTTGAAAATTCTTTTCATGGCCGGACGTTCGGTTCGCTCGCCACTACCGGACAGGCAAAGTATCGCCATCCTTTCGCGCCGTTGCTTCCCGGCGTCAGCTTTGTCGGATTCAATGACGTCGAAGACCTCAAGCGGCAGTTTGATGGCAGCGTCTGCGCAGTTTGCCTCGAAACCATTCAGGGTGAGGGCGGCATCAATCCCGTCAGCCCTGAGTTCCTGCAAACCGCGCGCGAACTAACTCAGAAATCCGGCGCGCTGCTGATTCTCGACGAAATTCAGTGTGGCCTGGGACGCACCGGCAAGTGGTTCGCTTACGAGCACTACGGCATCAAGCCCGATATCGTCACCGTGGCCAAGCCCATTGCCGCGGGACTTCCACTCGGCGCAATTATCACCACCAACCGCGTAGCCAGCGGCATGCACCCCGGCCTGCACGGCACAACGTTCGGCGGTGGACCTCTCGCTTGCGCCGTGGCGATTGAATTCCTGAAGCAGGTACAGAAGCTGCTCAAGCACAACCAGCAGCTTGGGGCTTACTTCCGCAAGGGCCTGGAAAAGCTCAAAGCCAAGCACGACTCCGTCCGCGAGATTCGCGGCGAAGGTTTGATGCTCGGCCTCGAAATCGCGCAGCCCGAAATCGCCAAGTCCGCCGTTCAGCAATTGCTGGACAAAGGCATTCTCATCAACCGCACGCACGAAACCGTGCTGCGTTTTTTGCCGCCGTATGTGATTCAGAAAAAGCATGTCGACGAAGTAATCGGCGCATTGGATGCAGCGCTTTCCAGTGCGTCCGGGAAATCGAGTAAAGGGAGAAAGAATTGAACATTCAGCCACTGAAAAGCACACTCAGCTCGCGGCCGGCGCCGTCGAAGCCGGTGTGGGTGCGTGATCTGGTTTCGAGTCGCGACTTGAATCCGTCACAGGTCGAAACCGTGTTGAACCTCGCCGCGCTGGTAAAGGCGCGTCCCAGCGAATTCAGCCGGTCACTCGCGGGCAAGCAGATGGTCATGTTTTTTGAAAAGCCGTCGCTGCGCACCCGGCTCACGTTTGAGGCCGGCATGGCGCAGTTGGGCGGCACGACCTTTTTCATCGACCAGACGCAGGAGCGCCTTGGCGCCCGCGAGACCCTGGCCGACGTGGCGCACAACGTCGAGCGCTGGGTAAACGCCGTCGTGCTGCGCACCTTCGACCAGGAAACCATCGCCAAGATGGCCGACTACGCCTCGATTCCCGTGATCAACGCACTGAGCGGCCTCGAGCATCCTTGCCAGGCCCTGGCCGACTACTTCACCTTGCAGGAAAAATTTGGCGACCTGAAGAACGTCACGCTTGCTTACGTTGGCGACGGCAACAACGTTGCCCACTCGCTGCTGATCACCGCCGCCACACTCGGCTCGCGCATCCGCATCGCGACGCCGAAGGGCTACGAGTGCGACAAGCAGATCGTCGCCGACGCGCTCGCCATCGCGAAAGAGACTGGCGCCAGCATCCAATTGCTGAACGATCCGCATCAAGCAGTAGAGGGAGTGGACGCCATTTACACCGACGCCTGGGCCAGCATGGGCTGGGAGCACGAAGCCGCCGAGCGCGCCAAGATTTTCGCGGGCTACCAGTTGAATGACGAACTGGCCGCGGGCGCGGCTTCGCACGCTGTATTTATGCACTGCCTGCCGGCGCACCGCGGAGAAGAGATCACCGACGCCATCATGGACTGCGAGCGCTCGGTGGTCTTCGATCAGGCGGAAAACCGCATGCACGTGCAGAAAGCCATTCTCTTGTTGTTGCTGGGCGGCGACATGGGCCGCAAGATTAGGAGCGCCAATGCCTGAGAAAGTCGTACTCGCTTATTCCGGTGGACTTGACACTTCGATCATCATTCCCTGGCTGAAGGAAAACTATTCTTACGACGTCGTTGCCATGGTAGGCGACGTCGGTCAGGGTGATGACCTCGATGCCGTGGTCGAAAAGGCCTACAAGACGGGCGCGAGCAAAGTTGTCGTCAAAGACCTGCGTGAGGAATTTCTCACCGGCTACGTCTTCCCGACTTTGAAAGCCGGAGCGGTGTACGAGCACAAGTATCTGCTCGGCACTTCCATGGCGAGGCCGATTCTCTCGAAAGCCCAGGTGGAGTGCGCGCTAGAAGAAAACGCGACTGCGGTCGCCCACGGCTGCACCGGCAAAGGCAACGACCAGGTGCGCTTTGAACTCGGCTACCAGGCGCTCGCTCCAGAGCTGAAAGTCATTGCGCCATGGCGCGAGTGGGATTTGAAATCAAGGGAAGATTGCCTCGACTACGCCGAGGCGCACGGCATATCGGTGGCGCAGAGCCGCGAGAAGATCCATAGCCGCGACCGCAATCTGTGGCACATCAGCCACGAAGGCGGAGAACTCGAAGACGCGGGCAACGCGCCGCTCGACACCACCTGGCAGATTTCCCGCTCACCGAAAGAAGCTCCCGACCGCGAAGAGCGCGTCGAGATCGGATTCGAGCGCGGCGTGCCGGTTTCCGTCAATGGAATGAAGATTGATCCCGTGGCGCTGGTCGAGCTGCTCAACGAGATTGGCGGGCGCAACGCCATCGGCCGCGTGGATATCGTCGAGAACCGCTTCGTCGGCATCAAATCGCGCGGCTGCTACGAAACCCCCGGCGGAACATTGCTGGTGACCGCGCACAACGAGCTCGAAGCGCTCTGCCTCGATCGCGACGTCTCGCACTTCAAGCAGCACATCGGCCTCAAGTACGCCGAGATTGTTTATTTCGGCCTGTGGTTCACGCCGCTGCGCGAAGCGCTGGATGCGTTCGTCAACAAAACGCAGGAGAACGTCACCGGCTCGGTCGCGCTCTCGCTCTACAAGGGCAACGTCTCGGTGGTGAGCCGCAAGTCGGAGTACTCGCTCTACCGCACCGACTTGTCCTCGTTCACCATGGGCGAAAGCTACGATCAAAAAGATGCGGAAGGTTTCATTCGCATTCTTGGCTTGCCGTCGCGCTCGCTGGCCAAGCTGCATGAGGCGCAAAAGAAGGCAGAGGTAATTCGATGAAGATGTGGTCGGGGCGTTTCCGGGCGCCGCTTGACCCTGAGTTCGAACGCTGGCAGCGGTCTTTCGATTTCGACAAGCGGCTCTTGAAACAGGAAGTCGAAGCCAGCAGTGCGCACGCCCGCGCCTTGAAAGAGGCGGGCGTGCTCTCGTCCGACGAGTTGATTTCGATTCTAGAAGGACTTCAAAAAATTGGCAGCCTGGAGGGCCCTCAATTAGAAGACCCCGAAGCCGAAGACGTCCACCACTTCGTCGAGAAGCAACTGGTCAAGCTGATCGGCGACCCCGGCTACAAGCTGCACAGCGGACGTAGCCGCAACGAACAGATCGCGACCGATCTTCGCCTCTACGTCCGCGCCGCCATCGATCAACTGCATCACGATTTGCACGCACTGCTCGAAGCGTTCGTGGTGCGCGCCGAGCAGGCCGGCGATCACGCCATGCCGGCTTATACCCACTTGCAACGGGCTGAGCCAGTGCAGGCCGGGCATTGGCTGCTGGCCTACGTAGAAATGTTTTTGCGCGACGCGGACCGTCTCGCCGATTGCCGAAAGCGGTTGAATGTTTGCCCGCTGGGCTCGGGCGCCGTGGCCGGCACTACGCTGCCGCTGAACCGCAAAGCAATGGCCGACGGCTTAAACTTCGACCGGCCTACCGCCAACAGCATTGATGCCACCAGCGACCGCGACTTCGCGCTTGAGTTCGTCAACGTGCTTACGCTTCTCTCGTTACACTTGAGCCGCTGGGCCGAGGAGATGATTCTTTTTTCCTCGCAGGAATATCGATTCCTCACTCTTCCCGACGCCTTCTCGACCGGCAGCAGCGCCATGCCACAGAAGAAAAATGGCGACCTGCTCGAACTCACACGCGGCAAGGCGGCGCGTCTCATCGGAAATGCAACCGCTCTGCTAGTCACCGTCAAAGGCCTGCCCCTCGCCTACAACAAGGACTTGCAGGAGACGCAGCAGCCGGTGTTTGAAGCAACCGAAACTGTGCTGGCGCTGGTGCCTCTGGTAACTGGATGGATGCGGGCCGTCGAATTTAATTTTGATGTCATGCAGAACGCCTCCCAGACCGGATTCATGAACGCATTCGCCGCCGCCACCTATCTCACGCAGCGTGGAGTTCCGTTCCGCCTGGCGCACGAGCAGATCGGCAAGGCGGTGGCGATCTGTCTTGATAAAGGTTGCGAGTTGCAGGACCTCTCGCTCGAAGAGTTGCGCAAATTGAATTCCGCTTTCAATCAGGACTTCTATTCGTCTTTGAGTTTGCAATCGGTGCTGGCCATTCATGACGTGCCCGGGGGTACCGCCCCCGCGCAGGTGAAGCAGGCCATCGCCGATCTCAAACGCAAAATCGGATCCTTGAAGGAGGAAATCCATGCGCACGCGTGACGCGATTCTTCCCGACGCGGAAGACATACACCGCCTGATCTCCGCCTACTCCGGCGATGGCACGCTGTTGCCCCGCACCTTTGCCGAAATCTGCGAGAATGTTCGCGACTTCGTGGTGCTCGAGCACAAGGGCCGTATCATCGGCTGCGGCGCGCTGCACCTTTACGGGCAGCACCTCGCCGAAATCCGTTCTATTACCGTCGAGCCGGAATTCCAGCGTTTCGGTGGCGGCAAGAAACTGGTCAACGCGCTGATGGACGAGGCCAAGAAGCACAAAGTCACCTGCACCTGCCTTTTCACCCGTAAGCCGGAGTTCTTCGCCCATCTCGGTTTCAAGCTGGCGCAGCGCGAGGACCTCCCCGACAAGATCCACAAAGACTGCTGGGTGTGCCCTCGTCTGCACTGCTGCGATGAAGTCGCCATGGTGCGTGGTGAGCTGCCCAAGTTTGCCATCCTTCCCGAGCCGGCGGGCGCGCTGGTGAAAATCGAGGCATGAGCTCGTCCGAGATATTTATTCCCCAAGGCTTTTCTTTTTCTTCCGGCACTGCCGGCATCAAGTCCAGCGGCAAGCCCGACCTCGCCTTTATCGAAGCTTCGGAGGGGACCACGGCGGCCGCGGTCTTCACCAAAAACCGCGTCGTGGCTGCCCCTTTGATCGTTGGCCGTGAGTCGCTGGCGAAGTCTAAGGGCAAAGTTCGCGCCGTGGTGGTGAATTCCGGTAACGCCAACTGTGCGACCGGCAAACCCGGCATCGCCGCCTGCGTTGAGGTGTGCAAAAAGGCCGCGAAACTTATGGCCATACCGCGCGATCAGGTCTTTTCTTCTTCCACCGGCATCATCGGCGTGCCGCTGCCGTTTGAGAAGATTCTTAATAGGCTGCCCGAGGTGGTCACTTCCAAAGAAAGCTCTAGACAAGCCGCGCAGAAATTTGCCGAGACCATCATGACCACCGACACCAAGCCCAAGCTGGCGTCTGTCAGGGTGGAAGTGGGCAAGAAGGAATTTTCTCTACTCGGCATCGCCAAAGGCGCGGGGATGATCCACCCGCAGATGGCGACCATGCTGGTCTATCTAATGACCGACATCGCGGCTTCTCCGAAACAATTGCAGCGACTCTTACGCAGCACCTGCGACAACACCTTCAACTGCCTCTCCATCGACGGCGACACCTCAACCAACGACACTGCGCTGCTGCTGGCCAGCGGACAGAGTGGGCTTGGCGTCACCAAACAGTTCGCCGGTGCTCTTCATCAGGTCTGCCAATCCCTCGCCGAGCAGATCGTCTCCGACGGCGAAGGCGTGAAGCACGTCATCCATCTTTTTATAGAGCAAGCCAAAACCCGTGCCGAAGCCCTGCATGTCGCCAAAGCTATTGCCCACTCTCTATTAGTAAAGACCGCCTGGGCCGGGGCTGATCCCAACTGGGGACGCATTCTCTCAACCATCGGTTCCTGCGGCATTGCTGTTGATCCCGCCAAGATCGACATCGCCATCGGAAGCCAGACGGTGTTCCAAAAAGGCGCAATACGTCCTTTCGACGAAAAGCAAGCCCACGCCGAGCTATCCGAACCCACCTGCGACGTGCGCGTGAAACTCCGCCGGGGAAAAGCCGGAATATGCTTCCTGACCACCGATCTCACTACGGAATACGTCCATATCAACGCCGACTACTCGACCTAATTGTCGAGCCTTCCTCGGGATCGTTCCGCAATGAAACCTACGATTCCCTTTCGGTCCTAAGACTTCGCGTTTCCAAACCACTTGTGAATTTGTGAGATAGGAAGCTTTCTTGGCATAACTCCTGCCAATACAAGCGCTCGCAGACTTTTGCACCGCGATAAAGCTTTTCTTACCCACAATGAAATCGGTTGGAATCGCGTTTGCAATGAGTGAAACGGGACACTGGCAACAGACAAAAGGAGGAAGCAAGCTTGTGAGTGACCTTGGCAGAGCCATGCCCGAACCCACCTTTGGCGGAGTGATGTCGCCTCTGAATCCCCCGGCCTGGTTTGCGGTACGCACCCGGCCACGACATGAGAAGCAAGTGGCTTTGGAATTGAAGGAAAAGGGCGTAGAGGTATTTCTCCCTTTGCTGCAGGCCGTGCATCAGTGGAGCGACCGCCGCCGGAGAGTTGAGCTTCCCCTGTTTTCGAGCTACCTGTTCGTGCGCCTGCATGACGAGAGAAACCAGCGGTTACACGTGCTGCGAACTCAGGGTGCCCTCGGGTTTGTGGGGATGCGCGGCACTGGCGTCGAAGTACCCAATCATGAAATTGAGGCCATCGAGGTTCTTCTGCGCGAGCGCATCGCGTTCACCGCCTGCCCATTCCTAAACATCGGGCAACGGGTGCGGGTGCGGGGCGGCAGTCTCGACGGCCTGTGCGGCATCCTGGTGGCCGTCAATCAGAACCAGAGTTTGGTGGTGTCGGTCGAAAGTATTCAGCGCTCGCTGCAGTTCCGCATCGAGGGCTACAACCTCGAAGCAGCATAGCCATCCATGAACAACCGCAATCAAAGTTTGACTCGGAGCATGCGACCCGAACTTACCTTGGCACCGCCCGCTCCGCTTGCAGCCGTACGACCCCCCCTCAACCGTAACCTCAACTTCCGCGACTTGTGGCTGCTGTTAGTGCGCCGACGCCTGCCCATCCTGGCGCTGGCAGGTGCAATCTTTCTTTGTTCCGTAGGTTACGTGCTGTTCAAAATCCCGCTCTACGAAGGTGTGGCTCGTCTGCAAATTGATCCCACCCGCTCGGCCAGCCTAGGTCTGGACGATAAGCCGGTATCGACCGACCTCGATACCCGGGTCAAAACCGAAGTGGCTATCCTGCAAAGCAACACGGTAGCTCTGCAGGTGATCGAGACACTCGATCTTTACCGCAATCCGGATTTTGCCAGCCTTTCGGCGAAGCCGGCTTCCACTCTGGCCCAGCTTTCCCCGCGCGAGCGCGAGCGCCTTCTGGAACGCTTTACTGATCGCCTGATCGTGAAGGTGATGCCCAACACCCAGGTCGTCGAAATCCGCTTTCGCAGCCCCAACCCCAGCCTGGCAGTCGCAGTGGCAAATTGCCTCATTGACCAATACATGCAGCGGAACTTCCGGGCCCGGGTCGATGGCACCAGCCAGGTCGCGCAGTGGCTGTCGCGGCAGATGGAAGATATCCGCGCCGGCACCGCGGCGGCGCAGCAGGAGCTGGCCGAGTTCCAGCGGCGGCACAATTTTTTGGGCAGCGATGAAAGCGACAACATCGTTACCGACCGCCTCAAGCAACTCAACCAGCAGCTTACTGAGGCGGAAGCTGACCGCATCGTCAAAGAAGGACGGTACCGTTTAGCCCGCTCGGGCGATCCGGAACTGATCGCCACCATCGTGCCTGGCACGACCACCCAAATCTTGCGCAGCCAGCAAGCCGAGTTGCGCGGGCAATACGCGCAGCTGAGTGCCAAGTTCGGCGGCGGATATCCCAAGCTCAAGGAACTTGAATCCCAATTGGCCCGGCTGAATTCGGCGATTGAAAGTGAAAGCGCCAACCTCGCCACCCGCCTGGTCAATGAATACGAAGCGGCAGCCGGCACAGAGAAGATGATCCGGGAAAACTTCGAGCGGCAGAAAGAACAAGCCTACCGCCTGAACGAGAATGCCACGCAATACGCCATTCTCAAGCACCAGGTGGAATCCGGACAGCAGCTCTATGACAGCCTGCAACTCAAACTGAAAGAAGCCGGCATCACCTCCGGACTGGCTTCCTCGTACATCAGTATCGTCGACCGGGCCCAGCTGCCGGATGAACCGGTCGAGCCACGCAAGGCGCTTTACCTGACGCTTGGCCTTGCCGGCGGATTATTTGCAGGACTGCTGCTCGGCCTGTCGCTTGACGCCATCGACGATACCGTTCTTGGCTACGAAGAAATGGAATCGGCCATGGCCCTGCCGGAGCTGGCCGCCGTTCCTTATTTTGCGCTGGCAGGCAAGTCACGCCGCCTGAAAGCCGCCCCGCTCAGCCCGGAGACCGGGCCCCTGGCTATGCGGCAGCCCAATTGCGCCGGGGCTGAAGCCTATCGAACTCTGTGCAGCATGCTGTTGCTGGCGCAATTTGATCCGTCACCGAAGGCCCTGGTGATTGCCAGCGCCATGCCGGGCGAAGGCAAGTCGACCGTCAGTTGCAATCTGGCGGTGGCGCTGGCCCAGCGCGGCCGCAAAGTGCTGCTGGTCGATGCCGATCTGCGCTGCTCTTCCATCCAGTCCCAACTCGGTCTCAGCCCGGGACCGGGATTAAGCAATCTGTTGACCACCACCGCCACGCCTCAGCCAGGCTTTCAGCCGCTCGCCGATCTGCCCAACCTGCACGTGATTCCTGCCGGCTTTCACCCGGCACGCCCGGCGGAGATGCTGGCCTCGGCCGAAATGCAGCGTCTGGTCGAGGAGTGGACTGCAGCTTATGATCATGTGCTGATCGATACCCCGCCGGTCCTCCCTTTTGCCGACGCTCTCGTGCTGGCGGCGCGCGCAGACGGCGTGATTCTGGTGACGCGTTCCGGCGTGTCCCGCCGCAAGGCGGCGCTGCGGGCGCGCGATCTGCTGAGTCGTTCCGGCGCCAACCTGCTGGGGTTCGTGCTCAACGCGGTGCGCTATCCCGAGTACTACTACGCTTATCCCGTCTACCGTTCGCTTCCCGCGCCGCCGTCCGAGCCGCGAGTCGCGGCCAACTGAGGAGTTCTTCATCTCATGTTTCTTAAGACGACCCCGCTTGTCTTTTCCGTGCCTTTTCTCCTCGTACTCTTCCTTGCCAACGCCGGTTCTGTGGCCCAGTTGGCGGAGTCGCACGCCCTGCAAATTGCCGCCGGCGATCTGCTGGATTTGAACTTTTTTGATACCCCGGAGTTCTCAACCAAGTTGCGAGTAGACGAGCGCGGCCGGATTGCGCTGCCTTTAGGAGGAGAGCTGCCCGTCGCCGGCTTAACGGCGGCGCGGGCCGGTGAGGCCATCGCGGCCCGCTTCCGCGAGGAGGAAATTCTCAAAAATCCCCATGTCGCTGTCACGGTTCTCGAGTACGCAACCCAAGGCGTCACGGTCCTCGGAGAAGTCCGCAACCCGGCGGTTTATCCCTTATTGGGTCCGCACAGTTTGCTTGACCTGATCTCGGCGGCGGGAGGCGTTACCCCCAATGCGGGAAAAATGGTCACCATCACCCACCGTTCCGATCCCGCCCGGCCGACAGTCGTGTCTCTCGAGGCCAAGCCCGGCGAGGCCGGCTTCAATCCTGGCATACAGCCCAGCGACACCATCATGGTGGCCCATGCCGGGGTGGTCTATGTCGTGGGGGATGTTGGTAAGCCGGGAGGGTTTCTTATCGAGCATGACGACCGCCTCACCGTGCTGCAGGCCATCGCGCTGGCGCAAGGCACGAACCGCACCGCGGCGCTCAATCGCGCTAAGCTCATTCGCAAGCAAGCCGCCGGACGGCTGGAATTGGCGGTGCCGATCAAGAAAATTCTGGCCAGCCAATCGGAAGACCTTTTGCTCGCCGATGGCGACATTCTGTTTGTGCCGGCCAGCCAGCCGAAGAACTTTGCTTTTCGCTCGGTCGAGGCTGCCATTCAGATGACGACCGGCATGGTCATCTACGGGCGGTACTAGCCAACCCTCCTTATGTCTGCCGGTCAAAGATTGCTTCGCGGCTTCGGCGCCTCTGCCCTGGGACCTGCGGTTACCCTCGCCGCCCAGGTCGTAAGCGTGCCGGTCTTCCTCCATGCCTGGGGAACGACGCTCTACGGAGAGTGGCTGATACTGGCTGCTCTTCCCACCTACATCGCATTCAGTGACATGGGATTCGGCAACGTGGCCGCCAACGATATGACCATGCGCGCCGCCGCCCAGGACCGCGCGGGTGCGCTCAAGACCTTCCAGAGCGCGTGGGTGCTGATCACCCTCAGTTCGCTGGTGGTGGGCGCGGGATTTGTTCTGTCGGCGTGGAAACTGCCTCTGGCGCCCTGGTTGCACCTGGATTCTCTGGGACCGCGCAACACTGGGGCTGTTCTTACGTTTCTTTCTCTGTATGCCCTGTTGAGCTTGCAGGCTGACCTGACAACTTCCGGTTTTCGCTGCCAGGAAGCCTATGCCCGAGGCATGCTGCTGAAGAACCTGTTGCGCCTGGCTGAAACTTTGACGGTCACTCTTCTTGTCGCCGGCTCGCGCCCGCCGGTCGAGGCGGCGGCTGCTTATTTTGCGGTTCGCACTTTGGGAACTGTGGCCATGGCGTGGGCATTGGTGCGCCATAGTTCATGGCTGCGCTATGGATGGCAGCATGCGGATATCGAGTCCGTCCGCCGCCTGTTGCGTCCAAGTATCGCCTACCTCGCGTTTCCTGCCGCCAATGCGTTAAGCCTGCAGGGCATGGTGTTGGTGGTGGGGGCAGTGCTGGGCCCAATTGCGGTGGCCACCTTTTCTACTTTGCGCACGCTCACCCGATTCGGATTTCAAATCATGGAGGCGGTCAAGAACAGCGTCTGGCCGGAACTCTCGGCGGCCTACGGGGCGGGAGACTGGGTGCTTGCGCGGCGGCTGCATCGCGTGGCCTGCCAAGCGTCGCTGTGGTCGTCCCTCGCGACCGTGGCTTTCCTGGGCTGGTCGGGCGATGTCATTCTTGCCTTGTGGACCCACGGGCGCGTCATGCCAGATCCATCCACCTTCCGCTGGCTCTTGCTGGTCATTGCCGCCAACTCGTTCTGGTATACGAGCTCCGTCGTCACCATCGCCTCCAACCAGCATGAACGGATCGCGGTCTTCTATTTCTTCGGCGCGGCCGCATCGCTCGGACTGGCGTGGACGCTTATGCCCTACTTCGGAATCCGCGGCGCGGCCATGGCGCTGCTGGCGATTGATGTGACCGTGGGATGGTACGTGGTGCGGCAATCTCTGGCGGCGCTACGGGAACAGGCGCGCGACTTTGCCGTTTCCTTGTTCCGCATGCCGGAACTGAGTTTTCGAGCATGAATGACATGGTGATACGGTCGTCACCAACTCCCCGCTCGGGATTGGCAGTGGTCCTTGCGCAGACCATGGTGGGAACCTGTTTCCTGCTCTCCTTCCTGCAATATTGTGTGCGCCGCGGCGACTGGGTGCGGGTGGCGCCGATGCTGGTGCTCCTGGGCGGGTCGCTGCTGTTTCTGTTGTTGGTCACGCGCGGCGACAGGCGGCGAATCTTGAGCGATATTTTCCGGCCCGGATTCCTTGTCGTTCCCGTGCTTGCCACTCTGCCGCCGCTGCTGTCGTCCCTCTACCGCGGAAGCTGGTATCCCTTCGAATATGGGCTCGTGCTGGTGGCGACCCTGCTGGCCGCCCGCGTCCTGCTCTGCGGCATCGGGTTGCCCGGACTGATGCAAGCTTTCTTTTACGCCATGAGCTTGAGCATGTTGTTGACCGTGGGGTTGACCTTGCCTCAACTCGCGTCCTCGTTCGGCGCCACCCGCTATTTTCCTTTTTTCCTGGAACCCAACCGCATCGCCTTTTTTGCGGTTACTGCCATTCCAGTACAGCTCTGGATGGCGTCGCACGGCCGCCGCCGTTATTACGCCCTCGGGCTGGCCGCATTGTGCGGTGTTGTAACCCTCGCTGCCTCCTCGCGCGGTTCCACCGGAGCGCTGCTGCTGGGAACTGGCGTCGTCCTCACGCTGGCGCTTTTTCGCGAGCGAGAATTTGCCGGTATCCGACGCCGCAGCCTTGCGGCCGCGCTGATGGCTTTGTTGCTGGCCGCCGGCATGGCTCTGGCCGAGCCGGCTTTTCTTCCCGAGGCCGGCGACTATCTTTGGACCAAGCTGGACCTGGGCACCCGCTCCCGCGGGCTTGACTCCGGCTTCACCGGGCGCACCAATGGCTGGAACACACTCCTCGAAGTCTTGCCCAAGACCTCCTGGCTGGTGGGCAACGGTTATCGCTCAAGCGATGAAGACTTCGACTTTCCTGTCGACAGCGGATACCTTTCGAGCGCCTATGAACTGGGACTGCTTTCGACCGCGGTCATACTGCTCAAGTACGCGGCGGTGCTGGTCGGCTTGGGCGCGGCTTACCTGGCACGCGCCGGCGGCGAATGCCTGCTGTTCTTGGTCTTTACTCTCGCCGTCTTCTTCGTGAACGGTTCCGTGCATCGGGTGTTGTTCGGCTATGGCGACCCAGCCTCGCTGTTTGCTTTGTTCTGCTTCGTTTCTTCTCGCCGGGACGCCCTGGCTGTGTCCATGGCCTGAATCTCGAACCACATTTTCTTGTCGTCAATTGGCATGAAAATTCTGCACATTATCAGCTCGGTGAATCCCGCCGGTGGGGGTCCCATTGAAGGCGTCAAGCAAATTGGCGCCAGCCTCATGGCGGCGGGGCATCGCGTTGAAATTGCAGCTCTCGATTCCCCGGCGATGCCATGGGTAAAGCAGTGTCCTTTGCCGGTGCATCCGCTTGGTCCCGGACATCTGGGCTACGCCTACAGTGGACGTCTCGTGCCCTGGTTGCGGGCCCATCACAATGACTATGACGCAGCGGTGGTAAACGGTATTTGGCAGTACCACAGTTTTGCGGCCTGGCGGGCGCTGCATGCTTCGAGTACACCCTATGTTCTGTTCACCCATGGCATGCTCGATCCCTGGTTCAAGCGCCAATACCCTCTCAAGCACATGAAGAAATGGATGTACTGGCCATGGGCCGAGTACCGCGTCTTGCGCGATGCCCAGGCAGTGCTATTCACCTGTGAGTCAGAACGGCTGCTGGCGCGTGAATCATTCTGGCTCTACCGCTGCCGCGAGCGCGTAGTCAGCTACGGGACTTCGAATCCCACCGGGGACCCGCAGGAAGAACTGGCCGGGTTTTTCCGTTTGTATCCTGAACTTCGCGGGCGGCGGTTGGCGCTCTTCGTCGGACGCATTCATCCGAAGAAGGGTTGTGATCTCCTGATCGAGGCCTTCGCCCGGGTGCTGGCGCGCGATCCGCAGTGGCACCTGGTCATCGCCGGGCCTGACCAGGTGGGCTGGCAGGGCAAACTCGAACGGCAGGCGCAGCGATTAGGGATCACCGGACGCATCACCTGGACTGGAATGATCGCCGGTGACCGGAAGTGGGGCGCGCTGCGCGCGGCGGAGATCTTTGTGCTGCCTTCCCATCAGGAAAATTTTGGCATCGTGGTGGCGGAAGCGCTGGCCGCTGGCTTGCCCACGTTGATCTCCAACCAGGTCAACATCTGGCGCGAGATCGAACACGACGGCGCCGGACTGGTGGCAAACGATGACCTCCAGTCGACTTGCGGCTTGCTGGCAACCTATCTCGCCCTGTCGGATGGTGAGAAGTTCGCCATGCGCCGCTCCGCCCGCCACAGTTTTGAGCAGCGTTTTGAGATTCAACATGCGGCGCAGACCCTGCGCGCCGTGCTCTCGCAGATCACCCAGGCAAATTGAAGCCGCCCCGCTTTCTCCCGACTACCTATGACCATGGCAAACTTTGAAACCGAAAGCTTCCCGCTCCCAGCCCTCCCCGATCCCTATCTGCTGCCCGCTTTCTCCTTTGGCAACCGCTGGTTGCGGGCGGCCTGGGGCGTGGTGTACCAGATATTGTTCCGGCCTTCGCCACGCCCTTGCCATCGCTGGCGTACTTTTCTGTTGCGCTGTTTCGGCGCCCGGCTGGGCGCGAATGTGCATATTTACCCGCGCGCTTCCATCTGGGCCCCCTGGAACCTGGAGTGCGCCGACACGGTGGCCATTGCCGACGACGCGATCATCTATAACCCGTGCCAGATCAGGCTGGGGTCGCACGCCACCATTTCTCAACAGGCTTACCTCTGCGGCGCCACCCATGCCTATGAGGACCCGAACTTTCCTCTTCTGGCCTTTCCGATTTCCGTGTGCGATCACGCCTGGATCTGTGCCCGCGCCACGGTGCAGGCGGGAGTGCAGGTGGGCGAAGGCGCAGTGCTCGCGCTGGGCGCAGTCGCCACCCGCGATCTCGAGCCGTGGACGGTCTACGGTGGCATTCCGGCCGTGAAACTCAAGCCGCGTAGCCGCTCCGTTGCGCCTGCAGAGCGAGGGAACCCGGCCGCATGACCCCCGCTACCGACCAATCCTTCGCCATCGCCTCGGAGGAGTTTCTCTGGAGCCAGGGCGAGGCTCCGCCCGCCCACACGTACCTGTTGCCGCCGGTGCTGCGGACGCTTCGAAATTACGACCGTCAACGCATCCTCGATCTCGGCTGCGGCAACGGTGCAGGCAGTGCCGCGATCGCCAGCCAGGGGTTCGCGGTCGCCGGCTGTGACTCGAGCGAGAGCGGACTTACGCTGGCGCGCGCAAACTTTCCTGTCATCAACTTTTTTGCTCATAATCTCGCGTCGCCTCTTCCCCTCTGCGAGCGTGGCGTCTACGACGCCGTGGTGTCGCTCGAAGTTGTCGAGCACCTGATGCAGCCGCGCCAACTCATGTTGCGTGCCCGTGAGGCGCTGCGCCCCGGCGGCCTGTTGCTGTTGAGCACTCCTTATCACGGATACTGCAAGAACCTTGCGCTGGCCCTGGCCAATGCCTTTGATGCTCACTGGCACCCGCTGCGCGACTTTGGGCACGTCAAGTTTTTCTCCCGGTCTACGCTGCATGCGCTGCTGCGCGACTCCGGCTTCTTTATCGACGAAAGCCTCCGTCTGGGGCGCATGCCGGTCCTCGCCCGCTCACTATTGGTGACTGCCCTCAAGCTCGGTACGGAATGATCTCGGTCCTCATTCTCACGCGCAACGAAGAACAGGACTTGCCCGGCTGCCTGGCCTCGGTCCCCTGGTCGGATGACGTGCACGTCCTCGACTCTTTCAGTACCGACCGCACCCTTGAGATCGCCCGCGCCGCGGGGGCGCGCCTCACACAGCGTGTCTTTGACAATTGGGCTTCACACCAGAACTGGGCCTTGGCCAACCTCCCCTTCCGCTACCCTTGGGTGTTCTATCTCGATGCCGACGAGCGTCTCTCTCCCCGCCTGGCCGCGAGCGCCCGCACCGCGGTCGAACGCGCTAGAGATCAGGTTGCCTTCCGGGTGCGGCGGCGCGACTTCTGGGGAGACCGTTGGCTGAAACACGTGGTGGCATCTTCTTATTTTCTGCGCTTGTTTCGTCCCCAGAAGATGCGCTACGAGCGCCTGGTCAATCCCGTCTCACGGCCCGACGGCCCCGTGGGCGAGTTGGAGGGATACCTCGAACACTATCCCTTTAGCAAAGGCGTTGCCCACTGGCTGACCCGCCACAACTCCTACAGCACCTTCGAGGCGCAGGAGCTGGGCAACGACCGGCACCTTGGTTCCCATCTGCTGCCAGCCCTGCTGTCTCGTGACTTTAATTGCCGGCGGTTCCACCAGAAGGAAATCTTCTCCGCACTGCCGGTGCGGCCGCTCGTGAAATTCTTGCTGCTTTATGGACTGAAGCGCGGCTTCCTCGACGGACGCGCCGGCCTGCGTTATGCCCTGCTGCAAAGCTTTTACGAGTACATGATCGTGCTTAAGCGGCAGGAAAAAGATCTGCCTGGGCGCTCTCTCCCCGAATTAACGCCACTCCGAGAAATCCATGCGAATCCTGGTTTTGACGATTAACTACTGGCCGGAGATGACCGGTATTGGTGCGGTCATCACCCGCCGGGCCGAATATCTGGCGAGTGCCGGACATGAAGTCATAGTCTCGACCGCGATGCCTTACTATCCGGAATGGCGTATTCATGACGGCTATTCGGGAAAATTCTTTGCCCGCGAATTGCGCCATGGCGTTGAAATTCTGCGCTCCTGGTTGTGGGTGCCAAAGCGGGTTACTTCATCGCGCCGCGTGTTGCTCGAAGCCACATTCTTCGCAACTTCTCTGCTGCGACTGCTCTTGTGCCGGAAACCCGAACTCTTGTTAGTCGTCTCGCCGCCCCTCGCCTTGGCCCTGTCTGCAATGCTGCTCAGCCGCTGGACGGGCGCGCCCTACGTCTTTGATGTAGAAGACTTGCAGCCCGATGCGGCCGGCGACCTCGGCATGCTTCCACGTCCGGTTCTGCCCCTGCTATACCGCCTGGAAGCAGCGGCTTACCGGCATGCGGCGCTGATCTCGACCGTAACCGAAGCCATGCGGCAGAGAATCATTGCAAAAAACGTCCCACCTGGAAAAGTTATCCTGGCTCCCCCGCTTGCCGATACCCGTGGTCGGACCATCCAGGACAAACGCGCCGGACGTCGATTCCGCGAGCAGCACAATCTGAACGGAAAGTTTCTCGTCGCCCACTGCGGCAACATGGGAGTCAAACAAGGACTGCATGTAGTGCTGCAAGCGGCAGCCCGGCTTCGCGGCCACAACGACATCGCATTCCTGCTCATTGGCGATGGAGCTATGCGGCCACAACTCGAAGCGCAGGCGCGGCTCTTGGAGCTTGAGAATCTTTACTTCCTCCCCCTGCTCGCGCAGGATGCCTTTTTCGAAATGCTTTCTGCCATCGATTTGTCCCTGATCGTGCAACAGAAAAGTGTCAGCGATATTGTCTTTCCCTCGAAGGCGGTGACCTTGCTCGCCGCCGCGCGCCCGGTTCTGGCAGCTGTCGGATACAGCAGTGAGATTGGACGAACCATGAACAGTTCCAGGGCCGGCGTGGTCGTTCAACCGGAAGACCCGCTTGCGTTAGCAGAAGCCATTCTGGAATTGAAAAGTGACGGGCCACGGCGGGCCGAGATGGGCGCCAATGGCCGCCGCTATGCTTTGCGACATTGGGATGAGTCGCGGGTATTGCCTGAATACGCTTATCACTTGATGAGATGTATTGCACCCTCGCCATTGGCGGCATAAGAGCGCTGTGCGGATTTTCCACTGGATGGCTTCTGTGTTGGTTGTTTCCTCCCCGGCTCTGGCGCAGTCACGCATACCTGGTCTCGGTGCGATCGATCGCGCGGTACACAACTCCCGGAAGGCGGTCGAGTCACACTGCCGAACCGTCGACAGGCCGAGCATCATCTTCGACGCTCCCCGGGTACACAAATCACGGACCCAAGGTGGTCAGCCCACGACGAGGTTCGAGATACGACCCGCAACTCCCATCGCACACTTGCAGCCCAGGGGGAACGCTGCGGCCAGCAGCCGACGCGAGCCATGGCTCACCGTTACTCCTGCTGCACCGAATGCGTTCCGCCATCGCACCGTGTCTCGCGCACGCACCAGTCGTTCCCGGCGTGGCGTGACTCGGCGCTCTCACCTTTCCAGCCGATAGCAATCGAGTTTTGGTTTCAATATTCCATAGAGGAGGCAGGCATTGCCAAAGCGCGCGCTGATCACCGGCATCACCGGACAGGATGGTTCCTATCTGGCCGAACTTCTGCTGGGCAAAGGCTATGAAGTGCACGGACTCCTTCGCCGTGCCAGCAGCTTCAACACCGGCCGCATCGACCACATTTATCAAGAGCCGCACGCCCCGGCAACGGCGCAGGACCAGCGTCGATTATTTCTCCACTTTGGCGACCTTTCGACCGGCGAACCGCTGACCCATCTCCTATACAGTCTTCGTCCGGACGAAATTTATCATCTGGGCGCGCAGAGCCATGTGCGGGTCAGCTTTGAAGTCCCGGCTTTCACCGGGGACATCACCGGACTGGGGACCGCTCGCATCCTTGAAGCTATCCGGCAAAGTGGCGTCGCCTGCCGCTTTTACCAGGCCGGTTCTTCGGAAATGTTTGGTTCGGCCCCGCCGCCGCAGAATGAAGCCACGCCCTTCCATCCCCGCAGCCCCTATGGCGCGGCCAAGATTTACAGCCACTGGATGACGGTCAACTACCGCGAGGCCTACGGCCTGTTTGCTGCCAATGGCATTCTGTTCAACCACGAAAGCCCGCGCCGCGGTGAGACCTTTGTCACCCGCAAGATCACCCGCGCCGCCGCCCGCATTCATGCCGGAGACCAAGCCAAACTTTATCTCGGCAACCTGGACGCTAAACGCGACTGGGGATATGCGCCCGAATACGTGGAAGGCATGTGGCGCATCCTGCAGAAGGACCATCCCGCGGACTATGTGTTAGGCACCGGTCAAGCCCATTCCGTGCGCGAGTTCGTCGAAGCGGCCTTCTCCTACCTGGATCTCGATTGGCGCGAGCATGTGGAACTCGATCCCCGTTACTTCCGTCCGGCCGAAGTTGAGGTCTTGCTTAGCGATGCTCGAAAGGCGCAACGTGAACTCGAGTGGAACCCACGCATTGGCTTCCATGAACTTGTGCGCATCATGGTAGATGCCGAGGTGGAGGCGCTGGGCAGTTCCTCGAAAGGCGCGGGCCGGGAAATCCTGCAGGAAAAATTTGGCGACTGGCACCAGTGGTCCGCGTCGGTTTCACGCTCCATCGAAGCTATTGCGGGCAGCGCTCTCGGAGATTGAATCGAACTCCCATGCGCTACACCCGCACAGCAATCGACAGTCCGCCTTTCCCATCTCCGGCAGAGTTCCATCGCAGTCTGGCGGCGCTGCACTATTCGCCGCCCCAGCCCCGGCTGCGATGGGGGAAAGTTCTCCTTTTCATGCTCGCGATTGGAATGACCACCGAGCTGGTTCTTCGCTGGATCGTTGGATTGGGCGACCCGCCGCTCTATCAGGCCGAGCCTTCCATGGAATACATGCTTCAGCCATCGAAGACATACTTGCGGTTTGGTCGCCGTATTGCCATCAACCGCTACGGTATGCGGTCAGCTGACTTCCCACCTCAAAAATCTTCGCCGCGCGAATTGAGAATTCTGGTGGTCGGAGACAGCGTGATCTATGGCGGGGTAAGAATCGGACAGCGCGAAATCGATACCGAGATCCTGCGGCGCAACCTGCAGCGGCAATACCGCAGGCCGGTTGTGGTCGGTAATGTTTCGGCCAAAAGCTGGGGACCACCGAACGAACTCGCCTATCTCAAGCGCTTCGGCACCTTTGATGCCGACGTCGTCATCCTGGTGCTTTCCTCCCACGACTATGCCGATGCCCCTAGCTTTGTGCCCGTGGTCGGCGTGGTGGGAGAATATCCCGAAAAGCGCCCCTGGTTGGCGATGGGAGACTTGCTCACTACTTATATTCTGCCTTCTTATTTTCACTGGGGCGCGACCCCACCGGAAGTCGATCGTACCCAGGGCTCGGCCGCTGAGTCTGAGCGCGACATTGCGGTCTGCCGCGAGGCGGAAATTGCCCTCTATCGAATGGTACGCAGCCGTGGCGCAAAAACCGTGCTGGTACAGCACCTCTCGCAACCCGAGCTGACCGCCGGATTCATGCGTGGTTACTTTGCCAACCAGTCGGTGGCAGACTCGGAAAACGTTCCTCACCTCGACGACGCGACCGTATTGCGCGGTCAACTCAATGCCGGTAAGGCTCCGTTTTACCCCGGCGACCCCCTTCACCTCGACCGCTCCGGGCAGGAAGCGCTTGCCCAAACCCTCCAAAGCGCGGTCGCACTCGCCCTTCGAGCCAATTAACGCGACACCTGTGACTTGCTTCGCCCGGCGTGTGCTTTGTGGAAGCAGGGAAGAGAAGCCATGAAAAGATCATTGTTACTTTCCATCCTTATTCCTTTCTTGGCGCACTTTCCCGCCATGCAAAACCCGGCAACCGGCGCTGTCAATGCCGGCATGTACCCGGGCCCGGACTGGATTAGCCGGGTCAATGCCGCCGCACTCGCGCTTGAACGCGGGGGAACTGTCGAGGTGCCGGATTCGCTCGCCGGCAGCGCGAGCACCATTGGCGTGATTCCGAGTGGGGTAGCCCTTCATTTCACGGGAGCCGCCACCTTCGGCTTCTGTGAAATCAGGCTGGGGAAATTCTCCAAGATTTATGGCCGCGGAGCGTTACTGCAGATGACCGCGCCAAACTGCGGCGGCGTCCGTCAGCAAAACCATGCGGACTTGCAAGCCACCGACAAGTTCCTGATCGACGGCTTGCGCATCGACTGCGCTCAACAGCCGGGAACAACCGGGATATTCATCGGATCGACCCATGCCCAGGCCGCAATGCGCGACATGACCGTGGCCAACTGCACCACCGGGTTGTGGCTTGAAGGAGCACAGTTTGGTGAATATGCCAATGTTTCGCTCTATCACAATGAAACCGGACTAAAACTTTATTCGACGATGTCCGGTGGCGGAGGCAATTCCAACACTTTCTACGGTCTCAAAGCCGTGGGCAACACCGTCGGTGTGTTGATCGCTGACATCGGCGTTTTTGGTATGGGCCCAAACTACTTTCTAAATCCCAGCTTGCTGAGTAACTCCGTTGCAGCAATGGCGGTTTTCGGAAACAGGGTCCCGTCAGAGGTCCACTGGTATGGCGGCGCACCGGAAGTGAATGGAAGTGGGCCTGAGGCCATCCGCATTGACGGCAGGCTGATCAAAAGATCGACCATCTATGCCAACCTGGCGCGCATCACGCTTACCGAGGTCGAGATAGAAGAAGCTAAAATCAACCCCGTCATCCGGGCGGAGAATTCCTCCGCCATCACATTGAACAATGTCTCCGGCTACGGCCGGTGGGACGGCACACTGGTAAGTGCCGACCATGGCAGTTCGACCAGCCTGCAAGGCCGGCTCGAGGTGCTGGGGACCATCGAAAATGTCGTCAGCTACCCTGCGCTGCTGTCGAGTTCCGGCTACGTGCGCATGTTTGGTGCGCCGGCGAGATTTCCTGAATCTGGTTTAGGCATGATTCAAGAGCGCACGTTTATCAAGCTCCACCCCGTCGATTTCCGCGGTTCTTTCGCAACAGGCGAGGGTCGTGATCCGGCATACGGCAGCGTCATCACCGTTCACCACGCGCCGGAACCGGGAAGCCAGGAAAAGAATCGTATCAATTTCGGCAACGTCGTCGAATCGGACGGAGACCGACCGGTTCTGGCCACGGTGCTGCTGAAATCCAATGTCGATTGTCTCTATAACGTCGGCGCGTATGCAGACGGTTATAGCCGGACTCGTGTTCCGCTCTTAGCCAATCATTGGAAAAGAGTCGTCATTCTTCAGGGAAAAAGTACCGGCAAGAAATTTATGCTCATCGGCTGGCCGGAAGACGCGCGTGGACCCATCATTAGTTTTGCCGGATTGCAAGTGATGGCTACGCCTTCCGGAGTAGAGGAAAATCAAAACCCTATGAAATTAGTTTCAGGTGAGTCAAACTCCAACTGAGTTACAGCTCGCTATCGCTTCGCTTGCACCGCATCCAGACAGCGTCCATAGAGTTCAAGCAGGTGACTTGCGTATTCCTCGGGTTTCAGCGACGTGCCGACGCCCTGAAACCCAACCCCGGCGGAATTGGTCTTGCCATAACCGGTGCTCATCGCAACAAACTTCATGAGATCAAGAGCGATATCTTCATTGCGCCGCGAGCCCAATGAAATTCCTGGAACTTCCATGACAGCCTCCGAGAAATATTTTCGTCTGCTGCGGCGATCATAGCAGAAGGGCCGGCCCGATATCCCGCGCCGGATGTGGCCTTCCGCTCATCGCACCCCTGCCTCCATCTCCGGTGTAGCCTCCAGCAAACTCCTTGTATAGCTATGGGACGGGCGATTGGTCAGTTGCTCCGTCTCCCCTACCTCGACGATTTTTCCCCGATACATCACCGCAATTCGTGTCGACAGATACCGCACCACCGGCATGGAATGCGAGATGAATAGATAAGTCAGCTTGAACTCGCGTTGAAGCTGCTTCAGCAGATTCACAATCTGCGCGCCCACGCTCACGTCGAGCGCCGACACCGGTTCGTCCCCCACAATAAACTTAGGCCGCAAGGCCAGGGCGCGCGCTATGCCGATGCGTTGCCGCTGCCCACCGCTGAACTCGTGGGGAAAGCGCGCAGCCGCTGACTCATCGAGCCCCACCGCCCGCAGCAACTCCGCCACGCGCGCCCGGCGCGCTTCACGGGTCATCTTCTCGTGGATCACTAGCGGCTCGGCGATGACATCTTCCACGCGGAAACGTGGATCGAGTGACCCGAAGGGGTCTTGAAAGATGATCTGCATGTCGCGCCGCAGGCTGCGCATCTCAATGTTACTGGCGGCAAGCAGATCACGCCCGTGATAGCGAATGCTTCCGGAAGTCGGCTCAATCAACCGCAACGCCAATCGCCCCAGCGTGCTCTTGCCCGAGCCCGATTCTCCCACCAGCCCCAACGTCTCGCCCTCATGAATATCGAGTGAGACGCCATCCACGGCGCGCACCTCTCCCTTGGCCCCGCCTCCGAACACAGATTCGCCCAGGGGATAGACCTTGGTCAGGTCACGGATTTCAATCAGCGCCACGGCTCGATGTTAGCAGGAGACTAGACCGCAATCAGTGGAACCGAAGCCAGGGCAGCCAACATGCCAACTGTCTTCCAGCGGGTAAATTTCTCCTTCAGAAAAATCCGTGCGTACAAAACCGTAAGCACGGGATAGAGTGAGGTTAAGACCACCGCGGTGTCCAACCGCCCCAATTGGGCGGCGCGCACGAACATTACGCTGCCCGTGATGTCGAGAACGCCGGCGATCGCGCCCATTATCATTGACGTTCGGCCGAGATGAAAATCACGTCGTGCAATTACGATGATGCCGGTAACCACCAGCGAGGCGAAGCGTGAGCAAACCGCGATCCAGAAGGGCGATCCATCGCCAGCCTGTTTAACGGCCATGAAGAACCCTGCAAACCCCACCCCGGCCAGGACGGCCATGCCTAAGCCTTTGAGTTCGGCGGTTTCTTCGGTTCGCGAGATCAGCCAGATTCCCAACGCTGCCATGACGAAGCCGAGCAGCTTCAGATTGCCGGGCAATCCTTCCGTAAAGATTGCGAACAGCGTCGGAATCGCCGCGCCCAGCACTGCTGCCACCGGCGCCGTCAATCCCATCTTTCCTGACGCCAGAGCGCGATAGAAGATCGCCAGCGCCCCACCGCCTGAAACACCCGCCACCAGGGCCCACTTCACTGCATGTGCCTCCGGAAGAGGTGCGTGCGTCAGCAGCGCCACTGTTGCCATCACCACCATGCCGGTCCCGTGGCCCATCATCGTGAGGGGGAAGGAACTCGCCCGGCGTGAGGTATAGCCGCCTAGGAAGTCGCTAGTGCCCCAGGCCGAAACGGCTCCCAGGCTGAAGGCCACGGGGACGAAACTCTCAATCAATTTCTTGCTCCCGACACAAGACATCGAGAGTAATACATTTTGACGATATGTTCCCGCCGGAACATATCGTCAGTACACAAATGTCATGACGGTTAAGTCACTCTTAAATCAAGATTTAATTTTGCGGGCCGGATTCACAGCCCTTATTTAGGACGCTATTGCGTAACAATTTGACGAAAATCCGGGCGCGTAATAGCGTAACAAGCTGATGTCTTCTCTTCGTGCAGGCCGGTGGCGGAAGTGGGTCGCGATGACGATCCTGGTTTGGGCGGTTTGCGATCTTACGGTACCGGGATTCTGTTCTACAGAAGAAGAGAGCCTGCCGCCGGCTGCCATCGAAGTGAGCCTTCCTTCTGGCGTGATTCCAACCAGTTTGCAGGCAGCAGGTACACAGCCGCATTCGCAGCGAGAGGCACTGGAAAATGATTGCTGGTGCTGCTGCTCGCATATTGCACCTACGCCACATGCGCAGATGGCGGTGTTGACCAGGGCGTCTCTAATGGAAACTCCGATCTCCGACAATCCCTCCCAAGGCTGGCTGGCGCTCCCCTATCACCCTCCTCGCGCCTGATCTCCTCGCAGCTTAGTTCCCCAAAATTTTTAGTGGCGTAGTCGTGTGCGCAATATATCCCGTGCGTGCACTCGACCAGCCATGGCTCTTACGCCATTTCGAGGAGACTATGAAACGCGTGTTCTTCGTTCCGATTCTGATCGGAATATTTTCAGCTTCGCTCTTTGCCCAAAGCCCTCCACTCACCCTGGAGCAGGCGCTGCAACGCGCGCGGACCCGCGGCCCATTGATTGTGGCGGCGCGCGACCGGATCGAGGAGGCGCGGGGCCATCTTCTGGGCGCGCGTGCTCTTCTGCGCGACAACCCAATGCTCGAATTTTCGGCGGGCCCGCGTTATGCAGCGGGGGCTGACTTTACGGATTTTGAAACCGGGGTCAGCCAGACGTTCGAACTTGGAGGACGACGAAACTCGCGCATCGCCGCCGCCCAGGCGGAGGTTGAACGGGAAACGGCGTCGAGCCGAAACGTCGGGCGCGAACTTCTGCGCGACGTGGCTGCGTCGTTCTGGCAAGCGTCGGCCGCGCAGCAACGAGTCCAGATCGCAACCGCCGCTGATTCGGTCGCCAACGACCTGTTGCAAAGCATGCAACGGCGCTATGACGCCGGAGATGTCGCTGCGCTTGAGCTTAACGTGGCGCGGAACGCGGCGGCACGAACTCACGCGGAACTAAGGTCCGCACTCGCAGACCAAACTCTTGCGCTAGGCGAACTCCGCATCCTGCTCGGCATGCGGCCTGACGAGGCGTTATCGGTCAGCGGGACGCTGAATTCTTCCAGTAGCTATGACTTCGACAAGTTGGTAGGCGAGGCGGTGAAGCGGCCCGACCTGGAGGCGCTGGCCGCAGAGCTTCGCCAGGCCGAAGCCGAAGTGAAGCTCGGAGAGGGCTTTAAGTGGCCCGACCTTGGGCTTGGGCTTAAGTATGGCCGCGATGAGGGCGACAAGATTTTCCGGGGCGGCGTATCGCTTTCCCTGCCGGTGTTTTCGCGCGGGCAGGAATTGAGGGCGACGGGAAGCGCGCGCGCAGCGCGACTTCGCCGGGAAATCGAAGCTGGCCGGCTGGCGGTTGCCAATGAAGTGAGGACCGCTTTCGACGTTTACCAGCAAAGGGTGGAAGGCGCGGCGGAACTGCAACGCAACGCAGTGCAGGCGCTCGACGACAACGAAACGCTGGCGCGAAGAAGTTTCGAAGAAGGCGAAATCAGTCTGCTGGACTTGCTGGTGATCCGGCGCGACGCCTTCGAAACCCGTTTGATCTACCTGAATCAGCTACTGGAAGCCAGATTGGCCGCGGTTGAACTCGAAACCCGAGCGGGAGTTCTGCAATGAAAAAGCTAATCTTAGTACTCACCCTGTTGGCATTTGTCACTGCCTGCTCTCGGCCGACGCCGGAGCAACATGAAGCGAAAGACGAACCGTCTTCCGCCGACAAGACGCCGGAGAAATCCGAAAAAGGCCTCTTGCGCATTGAACCCGAAATGTTGCGCGACCTGAAAGTCACGACCGCGCAAGTGGAGCAGCGGCCGGGAGAGGAAGGCGCGGTTTTGCTGGGTGAGCTTGGCGTCAATGAGAACGCCTATGCGCAGGTTGGAGCGCCGGTCGCCAGCCGGGTCCTGGCCTTGTCTGCCGCACTCGGGCAGGCGGTCAGGAAAGGACAGGCGCTCGCGACCCTGCAGAGTTCGGAGCTGGGAAAAGCGCGCTCGGATCTGATCTCGGCAACCGCCCGCCTGGAACTTGCCAGGCAGACGCTTGAGCGCAAGCGCCGGCTGGCGAGCGAAAAAATCGTATCGCAGCGAGAGTTGCAGGAAGCCGAAGCGTCGGCCGCCTCGGCGGAAGCCGATCTGCGCGCGGCACGAGCCTCGCTCGAAGCGCTGGGCGCGGGCCCGGGTTCGGGGAGCGACGACAGTTCGCAGTTTGTCTTGCGTTCTCCGGTGAGCGGGGTCGTCCTCGAGCGACAAGCCGTCATCGGGCAACTGGCGGAGCCTACCCAGCCTTTGTTCCGCATCGGGGACCTTTCGACACTGTGGCTGACCGTGCAGGCATTTGAGCGGGACGCGGTTCGAATCAAGCGCGGCTCGCTGGTGCGCATCGCTTTCGCCGCGCTCCCCGGGCAAATGTTCAACGGCAAGGTGGGCGTGGTGGGCAAGGAGGTGAATTCACAATCCCGGACGGTGCCGGTGCGAGTTGAGGTCGCGAACCCGGAAGGCATTCTGCATCCGGGCATGTCGGCCACAACCTGGGTGACACCGAGGTCGGGAAGCAAGCTGATGCTCAGTGTGCCTGCCGCATCGCTGCAGCGGATTGGTGACGACTGGGTGGTTTTTGTTCCGAAGACTCAAGAGACATTCGAGATTCGCCGTGTGGGCCGGGGACGCGACCTGGCGGGCGAGGTCGAGGTGCTCTCCGGATTGAGCGTCGGCGAAACCGTGGTGGTCGAAGGGGCATTCCTCTTGAAAGCCGAAGCCGACAAAGCACGCGGCGAAGGCGAAGACCACGAGCACTGAGGAGATGGGGTCAAGGAGATGAAGCCATGATCGAACGCATTATTCGCAAATCGTTTACTCATGCGGCGTTGACCATTCTTCTAGTGCTCGCAGCCTGCGCAATTGGGGCCATGTGGCTGCAACAACTTCCGCGCGATGTTTTTCCTGACCTGTCGTCGCCGGTGTTCAACATTATTGTGCAGAACCCGGCAATGGGCGCGGAAGAATTGGAAACCGCAGTCGCGGTGCCGATGGAGGTCGCGCTGGCAGGACTGCCTAACGTGCGGCGCGTGCGAAGCAGTTCACAGCTCGGAGTGGCGCAAATCACGGTTGAGTTCGAGCCTGACGCCGACTACTATCGCTCGCGCCAATTTGTTGCCGAACGCGTGACCCAGGCGGGCGGCCATTTGCCGGCAGGAACCGAGCCGCCACTGATTTCGAGCCTGACCGGGCGGCTGAATGAGATCTTCGAATTCACGCTCGAAGCCGAGCCGGGAAAAGCTGACCCCATGCGCCTGCGCGACCTGGCGGAATTCGAGGTGCGCAACCGCCTTCTGGCGGTGCCGGGCGTTGCCGCCGTGGAAGTGCTGGGCGGATATCTGCGGCAATTTCAGATTCAGATCGATCCGGAGCGGATGTCGGCGCGTCACGTGAGCCTGGATGAAGTCATTCATGCGGCGGAGGGCGCGAATATCAATACAGCGGGGGGCTTCGTCACCCAAGGCTCGATGGAATGGACGGTGCGGGGCCGAGGCCGCATTGAAAGCACCGACGAGCTCAGCCGAACGGTGGTGGCCATTCGCGGCGGCGCGCCGATTCTGCTGTCCGATATCGCGGACATACGCGAAGCGCCGGCCACGCGGCGGGGCATTGCGCATCGTTTGAACGGCGAAGTTGTGAGTTGCCGGGTCACCAAACAGTTTGGTGCGGACACCGTCAAAGTCGCTGCCGGGGTGCGCGATGCGTTTGAGGGAATCCAGAAGACCTTGCCGGAGGGCGTTCAACTGCGGGCGGTCTATGACCAGTCGGAACTGGTAGCGAGTGCGCTGGGCGGAGTGGGCCGCGCAATTCTGATCGGCGCATTTCTCGTGGTGATGGTGTTGCTGGTTCTGTTGGGCGATTGGCGCGCGGCGCTCATCGTGACTTTGACTCTGCCGCTCTCGATTGCGCTTGCCGGGCTGCTGCTTAAGCCCGCCAATGCCGGCATCAACACCATGACGCTTGGCGGACTGGCCATCGCCGTGGGAATTCTGGTGGACGCCGCCATCATCATGACGGAGAACATCGTCCATCGAATCACCGTCCATCGCGGCGGCGACCGCCGGGGCAATGCGCTGACGGCGGCGCTCGAGATGGGGCGTCCCATTGCGTTTGCGACGCTCATCGTGATCGCCGTATTTCTGCCGTTGTTCGCCATGACGGGGGTCGAGGGAAGGATGTACAGTCCGCTGGCGGCGGCGGTGATTGCCGCCATTGTCGCGGCGCTGGTGCTGGCATTGACGCTGGTGCCGGTGACGGCCGGCCACCTGCTGCGACCCCACACCGACGCGAGCAGCGAGGATGTGTGGCTGGTGCGCAAGCTGAAGTCGGTGTATCGGCCGGTGCTCGATAAATTCGTTCGGCATTCGGGTTGGACGATGCTGGTGACGCTCGGCATTACTCTTCCGGCCATCGCGCTGGCTTTCTACGTCGGGACCGACTTCATGCCGAAGCTGGATGAAGGCGCGTTCCTGATTCAAACCGTGCTGCCGCCCGAGGCCTCACTGGCGGAAGTTGACCGGGTAAACCATCGGGTGGAAGATGCGCTGCGGCAATTCGGCGAAGTAGAAGATGTTGTGCGGCGCACTGGCCGCGCGGAGCGCACGGAAGACCCCATGCCGCACACGGTGTCTGACGTGCTGGTGGTGCTGAAGCGCGATCGCGCCAGGGACCTCGATGAACTTGAAGCCGCCATGCGGCGGGCGATCCAACGAGTGCCCGGCGCGCAGGCATTGTTTACCACGCCGCTTGGAATGCGAATTGATGAAGGCCTGGGAGGGACGCCGGCGGACATCTCGGTGCGTATCTTCGGGCCTGATCTCGACAAACTGAGTGAACTTGGCGAACAGGCACGCGTCATCATGAGCGGCGTGCGCGGGGTTGCCGACTTGCGCGCCGAAAAGCTGACAGGCCTGCCGCAGCTTCGCATCAGCATCAACCGGCAGGCGGCGGCACGGGTCGGGCTGACGCCGGGAGATGTTATCAACGCTGTTCGCATCGGACTCGCGGGCCAAGACATTTCCGAGGTGTGGCTGGGGCAAAGGCACTTCGACCTGGTCGTCCGGCTGCGCGAGGAGAAGCGTAGCGATCCGGTGGTAATTCAGTCGCTACTGGTCGACGGGCACGATGGCAGCAAGATTCCGCTTGGGCAACTGGCCCAAATTGAGGAGACGTTCGGGCCGGGAACGATTCGGCGCGAAGCCGGCAGCCGGCGTATTGCGGTTGAGGCGAAGGTGCAAGACCGCGATCTTGGCAGCACGGCCCGGGAAATCCGCGACCGTATTGCGCGCGAGTTGAAGCTGCCGACGGGTTATTTCTTTGACGTTGGCGGGCGAGTGGAAAGCCAGGGCCGCGCCGGCCGTGCGCTGACGATGGCCATTGCTATCGCGCTTGTGTTGGTGTTTCTGCTGTTGTACCTGGCGCTGGGGTCTTTTTCCGATGCTGGAGTCATTCTGGGGACGCTGCCGGTGGCATTTGTCGGCGGCATTGTGGCGTTGATGCTGGCGGGAGCGACCTGGAATGTTTCGTCGCTGGTGGGGTTGATCGGGCTGCTGGGAATCGCCGTGCAGAACGGATTGGTCCTGGTGACGCAGACTCGAAGTCTGTTGGCCGAAGGCAAAAGTTTTGAAGATGCAGTGAAAGAAGCCAGCATTGGACGGGTACGGCCCAAACTGATGACGGCTGCTACCGCCATCCTGGGACTGCTGCCATTGTTGCTCTTGAAACTTCACGGCACGGAGATCGAACGGCCGCTGGCGATTGTGATGATCGGAGGACTGGTGACGTCGACTTTGTTCACATTGCTGGCGCTGCCGACGTTTTACATTTTCGTGCATCGCGTGCGGCGAAAAATGACACCGGCTGGGAAGTAAGGAAATGAAGGTAAATGTCTGATAATCAATAGGTTTTAGCCATCGTCCTCGCCAGCCAGCATGTTAGAATTGAGTCAGCGTAGTGCTTCGGACGGGAACCCAGGTGATTGAACTTGCCCCTTCGATTCTCTCGGCCGATTTTGCCCGGCTGGGAGAGCATGTTGCTGCTGCCGCTTCTGGTGGCGGGACGGTGATTCACGTCGACGTCATGGACGGGCATTTTGTGCCTAACCTCACGCTTGGACCGCCGGTTGTCCGATCTCTGCGCAAGGCGACTGATCTGCCGCTCGATTGCCATCTGATGATTGAAAATCCGGACGAGTACATCCCGGAATTTGCCGCCGCAGGGGCCAATTGGATCTCGATACATCAGGAAGCCTGCCGCCATCTGGATCGCACGCTGCACCTCATCCAGAGCCACGATTGCCTGGCGGGCGTAGTGATCAATCCGGCAACCCCGGTAGATACTCTGAAAGAGGTTTTAAGTATTGTCGATTACGTATTGGTGATGTCGGTGAATCCTGGTTTTGGGGCGCAGAAATTTATACCCACTACACTCAACAAAGTGCGCCGCCTGGTTGACTTACGTGCCGAAAAAGACTTTGATTATCGTATTGAAATCGATGGTGGAATTGCCCTGGATACGGTAGCCGAAGTGGTTCGGGCCGGAGCAGAAATCCTGGTCGCAGGCAACGCCGTATTTGGCCAGGGTGATCCAACTAAGAATGCCGCACAACTCCTGAAGGCTGCGGTCGAAGCAAACTTGCAGAAAGTTTAAGGTCTGGGTGGGCGGTCCCCACCGGCGATACCAATATCCCTCGAGGTTTTATGTCACGTCGTATTCCGGTCATGCTGCTTGCGGGTTCGGTGCTGGTCACTGTGGCCTGTACCAACAAGAAAGTCCAGAACCCTATCGCCAACATCGATTCGAAACAGCCAGATAAGGTGCTGTTTGATCGTTCCATGGACGCACTCAAGCATAACCGGTTCGACGTTGCCCGCATGACGTTGCAGACGCTGATCAACACCTATCCGGATTCCGAATTTATCGCGCGCGCCAAGCTGGGCGTCGCGGATTCCTGGTACGCCGAGGGTGGCACTGCTGGTTTGGCACAGGCGGAGATTGAGTACAACGACTTCAAGACCTTCTTCCCCAACATGGCGGAGGCCGCTGAAGCGCAGTTGAAAATCGCCAATATTCACTACCAGCAGATGGAAAAAGCGGACCGTGATTTCACTCACGCGATGCGCGCGGAAGACGAGTACCGCAATCTGATCATGCAATTTCCTGACAGCAAGCTGGTGCCCGAGGCCAAATTGCGTCTGATGGAAATACAAGAGGTGCTTGCCGAACGCGAATACGGCATCGGCCGCTTCTACTACATGCGGCAATCGTATCCGGCAGCGATTGCTCGCCTGAAATCGGTAATCGAGCGCTATCCGCTTTATAGCCGAGCCGATGAGTCTTTGTTCCTGCTCGGCCAGTCCTATGAAGGGGAGATCGCTACCGTCCGTAGCCACACTGCCGCGGAAACGGTGAAGGCCAACATGATCCAGAGCCTCACTAAGCAAGCGGCGGAAGCTTACTCGAAGATCATCACGCGGTATCCCATGATGATGCGCGCCGCCGATGCCGAGGAGCGGCTAAAGGCTTTGCATCAGCGGGTTCCGCGTCCTACGAAAGCGGCGGTCGCCTTGAACAAGAAAGAACAGGAGAGCCGTGCCGAGGCTTCCACCTTTGCCAAGGTGATGGGCAGTTTCCGCAAGCATCCCGACACCTCGCAAGCTTCCAAGGTGGGCGAGCCGACCATGGTCGATCCCAAACCGGTGAGCGCGTACGAAGTGGTGCAGGAGGCCTCGCGGTCCGCCATGGGAACTGGTGGAGGTCAAAATACGGTGAGTGTTGAGACCGTAAAAAGCGGCGCTCCGCCGCCCAGTGGGGAAGTGCCTCGTTCGGACACGCCACAGCCTGTGGTGGCAGCACAACCGCCGGCGCCTGCTCCGGAACCTACCCCGGAACCGGCTTCGACGGAGGCAGCGGCTGGCGAGTTAAAGCCCAATGTTCCTGACCCCAATGAGTTGAAACCGCTCGAGAGTCCAGCTCCGGAAGCAGCGCCGGCCCAGGTGAACCAGATCGATCCTTCTTCGCAGGCCCAGGCCGGACAACCTGCGGCTGCGGCCGCCTCCGACCCACAAAATGAAGAAGATACGACCTATTCGTCCAGCAAGCGCAAGAAGAAGTCGGGCATTCGCAAGGTGGTTCCGTTCTAGCAGGGTGGGTTTCCGCTGGTTTTACCGGAAAAGGCCTGGTTTTTCCGGGACTTTTCACCATAAAAGGTCTAGTCCGCTGGTAACGTGCTTATCCTTGCTATTCATTGACTTACCGTCCGAGACACGTTAACTTCGCGCTAGCTCCCCTCACTGTAAGGACACCTCTTGGCGCGGAAAATATTGCTGGCGGATGACAGCGTGACAGCCCAAAACATGGGCCGGCGCATTCTTGTCGAAGCTGGTTACGAAGTAGTTACGGTCAATAACGGCTCTGCCGCGCTTAAAAAAATCGCTGAGCACAACCCTGACCTGATTGTGCTTGATGTGTACATGCCCGGCTATAGCGGGCTGGAAGTCTGCCAGAGACTGAAGGCTGCGCCGGATACCAGCACCATTCCGGTGCTGCTTACGGTGGGGAAACTCGAGCCGTTCAAGGCGGAAGAGGCCAAGAAAGTTTTCGCCGACGCCTTCATCGTCAAGCCGTTTGAAGCTACTGAATTAATCAATACCCTTACTAAGCTTGAAGAGCAGATTGTTCCGCAGCCGGACGCCAAGCCGGTTGCCGTGAAAACTGCTCCTGCGGCTGCCGTCAAAGAGAGTGCCAAGAAGCCTCAGGACGAGCAGGAGTGGAAAGACCGTCTTCGCATTCAGGCGCCCGCGAAAAAGGCCGAGGAGCCCGAACCGGCACCAGCACCCGTCGTCGCGCCAGTGGCTATCAAGCCGCCGGCTGCAACCAAATACGAAGAGATTCGCGCTGAAATAGGCCCGGCTCAGGCGATCGCGAAACACTTCCCGGTCAATGCCACCACCGAGGAGCTGGCGGCCATCACGGCTGCCGTATCGGCGTTGGCTGAGGAGGAGGAGGACTTTCCAGCACAGTGGGATCCGAAGCTTGGAATTCACGTGACTTGAAGTCG